>Ga0233425_10001395_pt1 | contig 54382 bp, 46 predicted proteins | sample Watercolumn_Towu_2_FD_181712 | JGI IMG/M metagenome (GOLD analysis project Ga0233425, IMG submission 181712) | Freshwater microbial communities from Lake Towuti, South Sulawesi, Indonesia - Watercolumn_Towuti2014_140_MG | ecosystem: Environmental > Aquatic > Freshwater > Lake | place... | reverse complement strand
GCGCCGGCGGGGGACCGCGATGCGCCGGCGGGCAGCGTCGAGCGGATGCACGCCGAGGCACTCGCGTTCGTCGCCGGGCGCCGCAGCGCGGTACCGCTGCGCGTGCGCCCCTTTCCCGGCGTGGGGTGGGGCTTCGCCGCCCGCGTCACGGCCCTCGGCGCGCCCGGCGTGTCGCTCGTCGCCGGCGGCCCGATCGCCGAGCAATACGCCGGGAGCCGGATCGTGGTGCACTCGTACCTCGGCTCGTCGTGGCTCGAGACCCTCGGTTGGGACGTGCCGACGGTCTGCTTCCACGATCCGGCGGCCTATGCGTTTCGTGCCGACGCGCTCCCGTTGCTCGACGACCTGCGTCGGGTCGGCATCCTGCACGACTCGGCGGCCTCCGCGCTCGCGCATCTCGCCACGATCGACGACGATCCCGGCGCGTGGTGGGGATCTTCGCGGGTGCAGGTGGCCCGCATCGCCTTCGCAGACCGCTTCGCGAACTTCGCCCCCACCTGGCAGGACGAGCTCGAGCGCGAGTTGTCCGCGCACGCCCGCTGACCCGTGTCGCCCGCCCGCTGACCCGTGTCGCCCGCCCGCTGACCCGTGCGTCCGCCCCGTCGCCTGCGCGAGCTCGCCCTCGACACCAAGGGCTTCATGCCGCCCGAGGAGGGTGACGCCCTGTGGGCGGCCGCGCTCGAGGCGGGGCGGGCCCGTCCCGGGCTCGCATTCATGGAAATCGGCGCCTACTGCGGACGCAGCACGCTGTGGCTCGCCGCTGCGGCCCGCGAGTGCGGCACGATGCTCTGGTCGCTCGACCACCACGCAGGCAGCGAGGAGCAGCAGGCGGGCTGGGAGTGGCACGACGCCGCGCTCGTCGACCCCGCGACCGGCCGCATGGACTCGCTCCCGACCTACCTCACGACGCTCGGGCGCGCAGGGGTGCGCGACGTGGTCGTGCCGCTCGTCGGTCGGTCCCGAGAGGTGAGCGCGCGCTGGCACTCGCCGCTCGCCCTCGTCTTCATCGACGGGGGTCACGGCGTGGAGTCGGCCCGCGACGACTGGCGCGGCTGGGGGCCCCGGGTCGCGCGGGGCGGCATGCTCGCGATCCATGACGTCTACACCGATCGGCGCGAAGGAGGCCTCGCGCCCCACGACGAGATCTACGCGCCCGCGGTCGCGAGCGGGGAGTACCGGGAGATCGTTGCGGTCGGATCGCTGCGCGTGCTTCAGCGCGCGTCGTAACGAAAGACCTGCGAGGCGGGCGAGAGGTCGCCGATCGCGTCGGCCGCGAGGATCACGGCGGCCGCGGTGTAGGCGGTGCGTTCCTCGGCGGGGAACGCCACGCGCTGCGGGTATGCGATGCCCGTGAGGTAGGCGCCGTCGGCGTCGCGGTGTCGGCGGGTCGTGCGCAGGAGCGCCCGCGCGGTGTCCACGTCGCCGATGGCGGCGTGCGCCATCGCGCACTCGGCGGTCTCGGAGGCCGTCACCCAGCGTTCGTCGGCGACGCAGCGCACGCCGAGGCCCTCCAGCACGAAGGCGTCCCATCGTTCCGCGAGGCGCGCCGCGGCCGCCTCGCCGCGCACCGCGCCCGTGAGCACGGGGTAGTACCAGTCCATTGCCCAACGGTCCTTGGGCTCGAAGGCCCCGAGGTCCCCGCCGACGACGGCGTCGATCCGCTCGGCCGCCGCCCGCCACGCGGGTCGGGGCTCGCCGATCGCGTCGCCGAGGCGCGCCGCCGACTCGAGTGCGTGGCGGATGGAGCAACTGCCGGTGAGCAACGCGTAGTCCCACGGCGTCGCGTCCGCCTCGCGCGCCCACAACACCGTGCCGTCGGGGCGACGCATGCCGAGCACCCAGGCGAGCGCGCGCTCGAGCGTGGGCCAGATCGCACGGGCGAACGCGCGATCCCCGGTGCAGAGATGGTGGTGCCATAGGCCCGTACCGAGGTACGCGCACACGTTGGAGTCGAGCTTGGCGTCCTCCACCGAGCCGTCCCAGGCGTAGTAGTTGTGCCACGCGCCGTCCTCCCGCTGGGTCTCGGCGAGCCATCGGTATGCGCGCGCCGCCTCGTCGTGGCGAGCCATCACGTCGAGTGCCATCGCGGTCTCCACGTGGTTCCACGGGTCGCAGTGGCCGCCGTCGAACCACGCGATCATGCCGTTCGGTCGCTGGCGGGCCGCGATCCAGTCGGCGCTGTGCGCGAGCTCGGCGCGAGTGGCGACGTCTTCCAGCGCGTCGGCGTGGACGACGACGGTCATGCGGGACGCTCCGCGTACAGCACGTAGCTCTTGCCGATGAGCGGTGCGAGCAGGCGTTCCAGCACGCGCATCGCTCGCGGTGCGCGCACGATCTCCCACTCGAGCAGCCGGCGGTAGGCCCGCACGAGTCGGTGGTCCTCGCGCGCCGGACCCACCGCGCAGCGCAGCCACCAGTAGGGCGAGTGCAGCGCGTGCGCGCGGTGCTGGCCCGTCGGGCGCAGTCCCGCGCGGCGCACCTTGGCGCGCAGGGCGCGGCGCGTGTAGATGCGCACGTGCCCGCCCGGCACGTGGGGGGCGTGGTACTCCTCGGACAGCGCCCAGTTGATGCGCTCGGGCAACCAGGACGGCACGGTCACGGCCAGCACGCCGCCCGGTCGCAGCACGCGCACCAACTCGCCGAGGGCGGCCTCGTCGTCGGGCACGTGCTCCAGCACCTCGGCGGTCACGACGCAGTCGAAGGTGGCGTCCCCGAACGGCAGCCGGGTGGCATCCCCGCGCAGCGCACCGGGGAAGCGCTCGGCCGAGACCTCCCCGGCTGCATACATGGCGGCGAATGTCGCGCGCGTGGCGCGGACCTCCTCGTCGGCGCGGTCCAGGGCCACCACCGAGGCACCACGACGCGCGAGCGCGTAGGCGTGGCGCCCGAACCCCGAGCCCGCGTCCAGTGCGCGCACGCCCGGCGCGACGCCGAGCCGGTCCAGGTCGATGGTCAGCACGGGCGTCGCATCTCGAGCACCTCGCGGTACTGCGCCACGGTGAGCTCCGCGCAGCGGCGCCAACTCCAACGCGAGACCACGCGTGCGCGACCCGCGGCCCCGACGCGCTCACGCAGCGCGGCGTCGTCGAGCCCGCGGCGGATCGCGGCGGCGAGTGCGCCCGCGTCGCCGGGCGGGCAGGAGAGCACCGTGTCGCCGTCTCGTCCCGTCACCTCGGGCAACGCCCCACCCGTGGTCGCCACGAGGCAGGTGCCGGTGCACATGGCCTCGATCGCGGGGAGGCTGAAGCCCTCGTAGAGGCTCGGCACCACGGCGAGCTCGGCCGAGGCGTAGAGCTCGATGATCCGCTCGTCGCTCACGCCCGAAACCCACGAGATGCAGTCGCGCAGGCCGAGCGACTCGACGAGGTCGACGCTGGCACCCTCGCGGGGCCGGCCGATGATGGTGAGGCGCACGTCCCGCTCGGTGCGCAGCTTGGCCACCGCCTCGAGGAGGTACCCGAGACCCTTCAGCGCCACGTCGGCCGAGGCCGTGGTGAGCAGGTGGCCGGGCTCGCGGCGCACGTCGGGCAGCGGGCGGAACAGTTCGGGGTCCACGCCGACGGGCACGAGGCGCATCTGCGCCCGATCCACCCCCATGTCGGTGGCGATGTCGGCGATCGAGTTCTCGCTCACGACGACGATGCGCGGCATGCGCCGCGCCACGCGGGCCTGCATGTCGACGAAGCCGTACCAACGGCCGATGGCGCGGCGCTTCCACCACGATCGCGTGTGCGACATCTCGAGCGCGCGGTCCTTGGTGATCGGGTGGTGCAGCGTGACGACGGTCGGCAGCATGCGCTCGATCGTGAGGATGCCCGTGCCGAGGCACTGGTTGTCGTGCACGAGATCGAAGTCGTCGCGCCGCGCCCGCAGCGCCCGTGCCGCGCGGATGCTGAAGGCGCGCGGCTCGCCGAAGCGCCCGCGCAGGAACTCGGCGGCCTCCACGATGTCGGGCCATGACCGCAGTTCCCAGTAGGCGGGGAAGCGTCCGGGGTACAGGTCGTTGAAGATGTCGAGGCTCGGCAGGCGGTGCAGCGGCACGCGGGGATCCAGCACCGGGTACGGCTGGCCGCCGAACACCTCGACGTGGTGGCCCAGATCCACGAGCGCCTTGGTGAGGTGCCGGGTGTAGACGCCCTGGCCGCCCACGTGCGGCTTGCCGCGGTAGGTGAGGTACGCAATCCGCAGCGCACCCCGCGGGTCGCGTACCGCCAACATCGGGTCAGGCTATCCGCGAGCCTCCGCGTCGTGGTCGGCCGAGCGGGCGTCGCGCACCACGACGATGCGCATCGTGCGTCGCATCGTGGCAGCGGCCGCGAGCACGAGCGGCTCGATCGTGAATCCGTCGGGCGGACCCGACTGGGGCTCCACGCACAGCGCGTGCGCCGGCTCGTCGTACACGACCCAGTGCGAGCAGTCGCTCTCGATACGCAGGGCGAGGTCGTCCCACCGCACGACGGGGCTCGCGAGCGCACCGGTGAAGCAGTCGTCATGGGGACCGGGCGTGGGTGGGACGCGTGCACCGGTGGGGATCCCGTCGGCGTCGCGCACGTACATCTCGCGAAACGAGGTCTCGAGCGTGCACGGACGGACGAACCACGGGTGCCACCCGACCTGCACCGGCATCGCGGCATCGCCGGCCGTCACCTCGAGCGTGCACTCGAGCGCCGTGCCACCCGCGTCGTCGACGAGGCGCACCTCGTGCGACACGGAGCCGCCGAGCGGCCATCGCGGACCGAGGTCCGCCGTCATGCGCACGCTGCGTGCGTCGGCGTGCGTGACGCGCCACCGCACGTCGAGCACCGTGCCGTGGATCGCGTGTGCACCGAGGGTGACGGGCAGGTGATGCGTCGTGCCGGCGTGGGTGAACGCGCCGTGGCGCACCCTGCCGGCCCACGGCACCATCGGGTAGGCGCCCCAGCCCATGGCGCGCCCGTCGGGCGCGGAGGTGAGCAGGCGCTCGCGGCCGTCCACCACGAGCGACGCGAGCCTCCCGCCGTCGCGCGCCGAGACGGTGCAGGCCACGCCCCGCGCCGGCGTGCCGACGGCGATGCGCACGCGGCGCGGTCGACGCAGCGTGGCGACGGCGAGCGCCACGGCGAGCGCCGCGATCCACGGCGCGTCCCCGAGCCGCGAGTACGCCGTGCGGCCCTCTCGCAGCGGCATCGTCGCCACCAACACGCCCGCCTCGCCGATGCCGAGCTCGCGCACCGCCGGGCCGTTCGGTGCCCCCCGTCGACCTCCCACGACGGTGCCATCGGGTGACACCACGGTCGTGTAGCCCGTCGTCGCCACCTGTGCGAGCCACCGCGACTGCTCGACGGCCCGCAGGGCGTTGGTCGCCACCTGCTGGCGTTGGAGGATCGTGCCCGTGTAGCTGGACCCGTTGGTGGGGTTCAGGAGCACGGCGCCGCCGACCTCGACGCCGGCATTGGCGCGGTCGGCGAAGAACGCCTCCCACGAGATCGACACGCCGAGCGTCGCGGTCGCCCCCGACGCGAGCTCGACGCGCAGCGCCGCGGGTCCCGAGCCGGCCACCGCGTCGGTCGGCACGCGGTCCATGGGCGCGCCGATCGCCGAGAGGGGGCCGCGCAGTCCCGCCGGCACGTACTCCCCGAACGGCACTCGGCGCACCTTGTCGTAGCGGTCGGTGAGCGACCCGTCGGGCCCCACCGCCACCTGCGCGTTGACGAAGCGGCCGGGTCCTGCGTCCTCCGTGACGCCGACGAGCAGCGGCAGGCCGAGTCGCGCGGCCTCGGTCGCGACCTCGACGCGCGCGGCGCTCGCGGCGAAGTCCGCGACGTCCACCACGTTCTCGGGCCACACGATCGCGTCCAGCCCGTCGCCGGCGACGATCGCGCGGGTGGCGTCGAGGTGGCGCTCCACCACGCGGCGCGGGTCGGAGCGGATGGCGAGCACGCCCTGCGGTCCGCCCCCCTGCACGAGGGCGAGGTGCATCACGCCGCCCGCGTCGCGCACGTCGAGCCGCGCGAGGGGCCCGCCCAGGGCGCCCAGCGCGGCGAGCAGGGCGGCCCCCACGGCCAACGGTCCGAGCGGTGCGCGTCGGCGGGCGGCGTGCACCACCTCGGCGAGCAGCGTGCCCGCCTGCATCGCCGACCAGCCCACGAGCACGGGGCCGCCGAGCGATGCGAGCGATGCGTACGGCGTCGCGGCGAGCGCGATCGGCACGGTCGCGATGGGCACGCCACCGAAGGGCGCCGACCACCGCAGCGCCTCCGCGAGCGCGTGCGCCGCGGGTCGCACCCACGCCGACGCATCGGGTCGCGCACGGGTGATCCTCGCCGTCGCCGCGGCGGCGAACGCGTGCAGTCCCGCGAAGGCGGCGACCGCCATGACGTAGCCCGGTGCGGTGAGGTGCCACATCCAGCCCGCGCCGATCGCGAGCCACGCGGTGGCGAACGCCGCGGCGAGCGCCGCCTGCATCCGCGTCGATCCGCCGCGCGACGTCGCGTGCAGCACCGCCCACGCCACGAACGCGAGCGGCCACGCGCCCCACGGCGGGAGTGCCAGCGCCATGGCGGCGCCGGCCCCGAGCGCGGCGAGCGGTGCGGGTGCGCGACGCAGCGGTCGGGTCACGAGGGGTGCGTCAGGCGCTGCGCACGCGGCCGCGCAGTGCGGCGAATGCGAGCGAGAACGACACGGCGCCGACGAGCGCGGTCGCGCCGAGTCCCTCGAGGATCGGCCGTGCCCCCCAGCCCTGCAGCACGATCTCGCGCATGCCCGCGAGGACGTAGGTCGTGGGGTTGAAGTCCGCCGCGGTGGCGAGCCAGCCGGTGAGTGCCTCCTGCGGGAGGTACGCCGTGGTGAGGAAGGCGAACGGGAAGAAGAGCAGGAACGAGTTGTTCACCGCGGTGGGGTTGCCCGTCTTGAGCGCGATCGCATACGGAAAGCCCGTGAAGGCGAGGCCCCACAGACCCGCCAGCAGCACGAACGCGAGCATCCCGAGCACGCCGGTGGCGAATTGCACGCCGATCACGGCGCCGATGACCACGACGGGGATGGCGAGCGTCATCACGAGCGTAAGGTCGGCCACCATGAGCCCCAGCAGCAGCGTGGCGCGTCGCACCGGGGTGAGCAGGAGGCGGTCCAGGTAGCCGTCCTGGATGTCCAGCACGAGCGATGCCGCGCGCGACACGCCCGTCACGGCGAAGATGACGGCGACGGGGAGCTGGAATCCCTTGAAGTCGAAGCCGCCCGGCGTGTTGCCCTCCACGAAGCGCTGCAGCGAGCCGATGTTGACGACGAGGAAGAAGACGGGGATGGCGAGCGCGGGTCCGACCGACTCCGCGTCGCGCCAGGTGAGCCGCAGCGCGCGCAGGGCTACCGACGCCAGGTCGCGGGCGAACCCGGCGGGCCTCGCGTGCACCCGCACCTGCACCCGGTCGTCCACCTGCAGCCCGTCGCTCATGCCGGTGCGTCCTCGCGCATGCGGGCGCCCGTGGCGTGGAGGAACACGTCGTCGAGCGTCGGCGTGCGCAGCGTGATCGCCTCCACGTGGATGCCCGCGGCCGCCAGCGCCACGGCCACGGCGCTCACCGCGGCGGCGCCGTCGGTGACCGACACGATCACCTCCTCGCCCTGCACCTCGATGCCCTCGAGGCGCGGCACGGCGGCGAGGGCGTCGGTCGCGCGTGCGGCATCGGCACGCGACGCGCGCACCACGATGACGTCGGCACCGATCGAACGCTTCAGCGCGCCCGGCGTACCCTCGGCCACGAGCCGCCCGTGTGCGATGATGCCGACGCGGTGCGCGAGCGCATCGGCCTCGTCGAGGTACTGCGTGGTGAGCAGGATCGTCATGCCGAGCCGTTCGTTGAGGTGACGCACCTCGGCCCACACCGCCGCGCGGCTCACGGGGTCGAGGCCCGCGGTCGGTTCGTCGAGGAACAGCACCTCGGGCTGGTGCACGAGCGCGGCGGCGAGGTCGAGGCGGCGCTTCATGCCGCCCGAGTAGGTCTTCACCCGGCGGTCGATCGCATCCCCGATGTCCACGAGATCCAGCAGGTGGACGATGCGGGCCGATCGCTCACGGGCGTCGAGGCCGTAGAGGCGGCCCTGCAGGTCGAGGATCTCGCGCCCCGTCTGCTTGGGGTCGAGCGCGACGTCCTGTAGCGCGACGCCGATGCAGAACCTCACGCGCTCCGGCTCGCGCACGACGTCGTGGCCCGCCACGCGTGCCGAGCCCGCGGAGGGTCGCAGGAGGGTGGTGAGCATCCGCACGGTGGTGGACTTGCCCGCACCGTTGGGCCCGAGGAACCCGTAGATCTCTCCTGCGCCGACGTGCAGGTCCACGCCGTCCACCGCACGCGTCTCGCCGAAGGTGCGGACGAGTCCTTCGGCCGCGATCGCATCGACGCGGCCCACGCGCGCCGATGCTACCGAGGTCGTCCGACGCCCCCGAGGTACGACTCGAGTCGCGCGATGCGGCGATGCAGCGGCGGATGCGACGCGAGCACCCAACCGCGGCGCTCTTCGGGCTCGTCACCGCGCGCGTCGTGCGCACGCACGAGTGCACGGAGCAACTCGCCGCCGAAGCCCACCTGCGCCGCGCGCCAGTCAGCCTGGTACTCCGCCGCGTGCCCCACGGCGTCGCCGAGGACCTGCGAGATGAGCAGCGCCGCGACGAGCATCGACGACGCGACGGTGAGCATCGCCGCGACGAAGAGCGCGAGGAACTTGAGCACGGGTATCCGTGCCAGGAACGAGTCGGCGGTCGCCTCGGCGACGCGCTGCAGCGCGAAGCCGATCCGAGCGAGTGCCACGATCGGCAGGCTCATCCACTGGCCGACCGTGAGCGCCACGGTGTGGGACCCGAGGTGGTGGCACAACTCGTGGGCGAGCACTCCCGCGAGTTCGGCCTCGTCCAGCTCGCGCACGGCGTAGGAACTCACGACGAGCAGGTGGCCCCCGGAGGCGAAGGCGTTGACCTCGTCGGCGTCCACGATCGCGAGCACGAAGCGGTCCTCGCCCACACCGAAACGGCGCGCCACGCGCGACCACGCCACGCGGAGGCGTGCGCGCTCGTCGGGGCGCGGGGTGCGCGCGCCGAGGAGGCGGGTGAGCAAGAGGCGCTCGACCCACGGGGAGAAGAGCACGACGCCGAGCAGCAGGAGACTGGTGGCGAACAGGGGATACCCGACGTCGCCCCAGACCCGAAAGGGCAGCCACCAGACGGCCACCGCCGTCAGCCACACGGGGGTGAGTGCGGCCACGGGTGCGAGCGCGGCGAGCGCCGCGGGTTCGAGCGTGCGGCGTCCCGTCATCGCGGCGTCGGCTCTCAGAGCGCCGCGCGCAGCGACTCGGCGAGCGCCTCGGGCACCACGGGGTTGAAGTACTCGCCCGTCGCCACCTCGGCGGCCGCGATGTAGCGGGCCACGCCGGGGGATCGCCAGGGAGAGACGAGCTCGACGTGGCACCATGCGCCGTCGTACGCGTGGCCGCCGCGGCGCGGGCGCTGGTTGATCCACATCATGTACGGCACGTTGGCACCGAGGAGGCGCTCGAGGCGCACCAGTGCGTCCACGAGCAGCGATGCGAGCGCGTCGCGGTCCGCGTCACCCATCTCGACGAGGTCCCCCATCGGCTCGAGTGGCGCGATCTCGATGGATGCGGGGAACACGGGCGCGTGCGGCACCCACGATGCCCACCCGTCGGCGCGCGTCACGAGTCGCGACGGGTCGGGGTCGGGTTGCCATCCGCCCGCCCAACGCCGGGCGGTGCGCTCGGGCACGTGATCGAACGCGTACAACTGACCGTGCGGGTGGTCGATGGTGGCGCCGACCTCGCGCCCGCGATTCTCGAACACGAGCACCGTGCGCACGGCCTCGTCGGCGAACTGGGCGGCGGTGCGCTCGGCCCACAGGTCCACCACGGGTCGCACGCGTCGCGCCCCCATGCGCGCGAGGCTGGTGGTGTGGTCCGGCGAATAGAGGATCACCTCGCAGCGTCCCGCGTCCATCGCCGGCCATCGATTGGGGAACCAGCGGGTCTCGTACGGCTCGGGAGCCTCGAGGCCGCCGACGCAGAACGGGCAGCCGTCGGCGGGGAGGTTGGGTCGGGCCTGGCGCGACCCGACCACGTGCACGGCCGTGCCGCTCCAGCGGTCGCGGCGTTGGTCGCCCATGAGCGGGCGAGCGCCTAGTCCGGCAGGCGACTGCCGGTCGCGTCGTCGAAGAGGTGCGCGTCGCCCGGGCGGGCCGCCAGCGACACCCGCGCTCCCTCACGCGTGCCCGAAAGACCCTGCACCCGCAAGACCACGCGGTCGTGGGCCGGGTCGTCGGCGGTGCAGTGCAGGTAGGAGTCGGAGCCGAGTTCCTCGACGATGTCGACGGTGGCGTGCAGACCGCCGGTCCCGATCGTCCAGGCCTCCGGCCGCACGCCGACCACGATCCCGGGTCCCGTGAGCGCCGACTTCTGTCCCGCCGTGAGCGGCACGCGCATCTCGCCCACCACGGCGGCGTGCCCCTCGAGTCGACCGTGCAGCATGTTCATCGCCGGGGAGCCGATGAAGCCGGCCACGAAGGTGTTGGCCGGACGAGTGAAGAGATCGCGCGGGCTGTCCACTTGCTGCAGGATGCCGTCCTTCAGCACCGCCACCCGGTCGCCCATCGTCATGGCTTCGACCTGGTCGTGGGTGACGTACAGCGTCGTGGTGCCGAGGCGGCGCTGCAGGTCGGCCACCTGCGTGCGGGTCTGCACGCGGAGCTTGGCGTCGAGGTTTGACAGTGGCTCGTCCATGAGGAACACCTGTGGCGCGCGCACGATGGCGCGACCCATGGCGACCCGCTGGCGCTGGCCGCCCGAGAGCTTGGCCGGCTTGCGTTCGAGGTACTCGACGAGGTCGAGCATCGCGGCCGTCTCGCGCACGCGGCGCTCAATCTCGGCCTTGGGCACCTTGGTGATCTTGAGGTGGAAGCCGATGTTCTCCGCGACCGTCATGTGCGGGTAAAGCGCGTAGTTCTGGAAGATCATCGCGACGTCGCGGTCCTTCGGTGCGGTCTCCGTGACGTCGCGGTCGCCAATCATCACCGATCCCGCGTCCAGCGGCTCGAGACCCGCGAGCATGCGCAGCGCGGTCGACTTGCCGCAGCCCGAGGGGCCGACGAGCACGAGGAACTCGCCGTCCGCGACGGTCAGATCCAGCCGGTCCACGGCGGGTCGGCTCGAGCCCGGGTACGTGCGCGTCGCGCCCCTGTATGTCACCGCGGCCATCCGCGCCCCCGATCCGAGTCAGCCCCCACCCTATGCGGGGTGGGAGCAAGGGATTTTGGCCGTCGATAGCGGGTGTGGCAATCTAGGGGCACTCGCTCGTCGCCCTCAGGAGCGATGAGACGCGAATACGCCCCCCACAACCACGGGAGGAGACACTCGCAATGGCTACGTCAAATCAACCCTCAGTGCGCCAGTCGGACCTCGGGTTCCGCCTGTCGCGACGCGAGCTCCTCGTCGGGGCCGCGGGAGTCGCAGGGGCCGGCGCGCTCCTCGCGGCGTGCGGCGGCGGTGACGAGGCGGTCGGCCCGCTCTCGTTCGGCGCACGTACGGTCGACGAGTCGCCGACCAAGCAGCTCAAGGCGCTCGTCGCGGCCTACGAGGCCAAGACGGGCAACACGGTCACGTACAACGCGACCGAGTCCAACGCCTTCCAGAACAACCTGTCGCAGTACCTCCAGGGCACGCCGGACGATGCCTTCCAGTGGATGGCCGGCTACCGCATGCAGTTCTTCGCGCAGCAGGGGCTGCTCGTCGACCTCAGCGACGTCTGGGACAAGATCGGCGATCAGTACGAGGAGTCCTACAAGATCGCTTCGACCGGTCTCGACGGCAAGCAGTATTTCGTCCCGCAGTCGTGGTACCCGTGGGGCTTGCACTTCCGCAAGTCGATGCTCGCCGAGCTCGGCATCGATCCGGACGGCGTCGGCACCTGGGACGACTTCCTCAAGATGCTGGAGGGCATGAAGTCCAAGGACCTCATCGGCTTCGCGGCCGCCGACAAGGGCGGCTGGGAGGCGATGGGCACCTTCGACATCATCAACGCCCGCGTCAACGGTTACCAGTACCACGTCGACCTGATGGCGGGCCGCGAGAAGTGGACCGACCCGCGCACGGCCGAGGTGTTCACCTACTGGGAGCAATTGATCCCGTACATGAACGACAACGTGCTCGACCTCGAGTGGGACGGCGCCATGCAGTTGCTCCTGCAGCGCAAGGCGGGTGCCATGCTCATGGGGTCCTGGTTCGGCGGCAACTTCAAGGAGCAGTCGGACGCGGACTACGAGGACCTCTGGATCATCCCGTTCCCGGAGATCAACCCAGAGCACAAGCGTGACACCATCGACGCACCGATCGACGGGTTCTGCGCCGCCAAGAACGGCGCGAACAACGACGGTGGCGCCGACTTCCTCGCCTTCGCGGGTGACATGGAGGGCGTGCAGGCGATGCTCGACACGGGCGTGCCGATGACCTCCGCCAACAAGGGTCAGGACACCTCCACCTACGACGCGTTCCAGACGCAGCAGTTGGCCGTCATGGGCGAGGCGAAGTACATCACCCAGTTCCTCGACCGCGACACGCGCCCGGACTTCGCCGGTCCGGTCGTCGGGCCTGCGTTCCAGGACTGGTTCCGCAACCCGAAGGACGTCACCAAGATCCTCGAGAGCCTGCAGGCACAGTGGGACGCGCTCCCGCCTCTCACCTGATCGGCCGTCGGGGATCGCAGATCACCCACTGAACGGATGATCGCGGCGGCGGGCCGGACGGCCCGTCGCCGCCGCGCGTTCACCAGGGGCGACAGGCTCACCCTCGCCCTTTTCGTCGGCGTGCCGATCGCCGTGCACGTCGCGCTCGTGTGGCTGCCCGCCATCGCGACGATTCTGTTGTCCTTCACGTACTGGACCGGGATCCGCTACACCGACATCACCTGGGCGGGCCTCGCCAACTACGAGAACATCCTCTTCTCGACCCCCGCCTTCTGGGACGCGTTGCGCAACAACGCCATCTGGGTCGGGTGGTTCGGCCTCATCGCCACGCCGCTGGGCGTGCTGCTCGCCTACGAGATCGACCGCCAGATCCGGGGCCACCGCTTCTACCAGTCCGCCTACTACCTGCCCGTCGTGCTGTCGCTGGCCGTGACGGGGATCATCTGGAACTTCATGCTTCGGCCCGACGGATTCGTCAACGGGATCATGGGGCGCGACATCTCCAACGCGGTGTCGTTCTTCGGCAACTACGACATCAACATCTACGTGATCATGGTGATCGCCTCGTGGCGGCACATCGGCTACATCATGCTGCTGTACCTCGCGGGACTGAAGTCGGTGGATCCCGCGATGCGCGAGGCCGCTGCGCTCGACGGCGCGACGGAGTGGGAGACCTTCCGCAAGGTGATCCTGCCGACCATGCGGCCGGTCAACATCATCATCGTCGTCATCACGATCATCGAGTCGCTGCGCGCCTTCGACATCATCTACGTCATCTACGGCACGAGCGCGGGCCTTCCGATCCTCGGCATCCTGGTGTTCCAGAACATCGCGGGGGAGGGAGCCTCGATGAAGGGCGCGGCGTTCGCCGTCATTCTCTTCCTGCTCTCGATCGGGCCGATCATCACCTACCTGCGCCAGCAGTTCCGCGAGGACGTGCGGTGAGCGCACCGGCACGAGGGTCGCAGGTCGCGAAGGACCGGGTGATCTCGACGTTCATCGGCGTCTTCGCGATCGTGTGGCTGTTCCCGATCGCCTGGACGCTGTGGAGCTCCTTCCGACCGTATGCCGAGATCCGCGCACGCGGCGTTTTCTCCATGCCCGAGCGACTCGGGGTGTTCAACTACGCGGACGCAATCCGCCGGATGGACCTGCCGACCTACCTCTGGAACTCCTTCGCGATCACCGCGCCGGCGGTGGTGCTCACGCTGTTCCTCGGGTCGCTGATCGGCTTCGTCGTGTCGCGGTACTCGTTCAAGTTCAACGTCGGAATGCTGCTGCTCTTCACCGCGGGCAATCTCCTGCCGGCCCAGCTCGTCTTCATCCCCGTCTTCAAGGCCTACCTCCAAATCGGCGACCTGGTGGGCAATCGGCGCTTTCTCTACGACTCGCCGTGGGGCGTCGTGCTGATCCATGTGGCCTTCCAGGTCGGGTTCGCCACCTTCGTGCTCTCGAGCTACATGAAGACGATCCCCAAGGAGATCTCCGAGTCGGCGATGGTCGATGGCGCATCCGTCTTTCGCCACTACTGGAACGTGATGCTCCCGCTGCTGCGCCCGCCGCTGGCGTCGCTCGCGGTACTCATGACCACGTGGATCTACAACGACTTCTTCTGGGCGCTCGTGCTCATGTCGACCGACGCGAAGCGCCCGATTACCTCGGCCTTGGGTCGGCTCACCGGCGAGTACGTCACGGACTACAACCTGCTCGCGGCCGGCGCGATGATCGCGGCGCTCCCGACCCTGCTCGTGTTCATCGTGCTGCGCCGGCAGTTCGTCTCGGGCCTCGCGTGGGGCGCCACCAAGGGCTGACGTGCCCGTACGGCGGGACGCGCAGACGACCCGCACCGCCAGAATGGTTGGGTGAAGGCGGCCATCGGAGGGCTCGCGCACCTGCGCGCGGCGGGCACGAGCGTCATCGTGGACCTCCGCGCCGGCGTGCCTGCGATCGCCCACTGGGGCGCCGAGCTCGGGCACCTCGCCGCGGGCGCGGTGCCGTCGTCCGAGGCCGCGGCGCTCCTCGCCGCGCTCGACCGTCCCGTCGTGCAGGGCTCGCCGGATGCCGTGGCACCCGCCGCGATCGTGCCGCAGTACGCCGAAGGCTGGCCGGGCCGCCCCGGCCTCGGGGGGCACCGGCCCAGCGGCCGCGACTTCGCGCCCCGCTTTGCGAGGTGCGAGGCGACGTTCGAGGTCGAGCCGCTCGGCGGCGGGTCGCTCGCCACGACGAGCGTTGATCCGCACGCCCGGCTCACGCTGCGCTGCGACGTGGCGCTGCGGCCGGGCGGCGCGCTGGTGGTGCGCGTCGCGCTCACCAACGACGACGACACCCGTTACCTGCTTTCGCACTTCGGCGTCTCGCTGCCGCTCCCCGCGCACGCGAGCGAGCTCGTGACCTACGACGGGCGGTGGTCGCGCGAGACGCGCCCACGGCGCCACCCGCTCGCGACCGGCGCGTGGACCTCCGAGTCGCGGGCGGGCCGCACCTCGCACGAACGACCGCCCACGGTCTGGGCCGTCGCCCCCGGCACCGGCGAGTGGCGGGGTGAGGCGTGGGGCCTGCACCTCGCGTGGAGCGGCAACCACGCGCTGCATGTGGAGGTGTTGCCCGACGGCCGCCGCGTCGCGCAGCTGGCCGAGCTGCTCCTGCCGGGTGAGGTCTGCATCGAGCCCGGCGACTCGCACGCCGCGCCCGAGGTCGTCGGCGCGTACTCGGGTGCGGGGCTCACCCCCGCGTCGTGGGCCTTCCACCGCCTCGTGCGCGAACGCCCGCACCATCCCGGGTCGGTGCGGCCGCGCAAGGTCGTCTGCAACACCTGGGAGGCGACCTACTTCGACCACGACGCGACCCGACTGCGCGCGCTCGCGGATGCCGCGGCGGCCGTGGGCGCCGAGCGATTCGTGCTCGACGACGGCTGGTTCGGCGGGCGGCGCCACGACCGCGCGGGCCTGGGCGACTGGGTGGTGTCGCGGGAGGCGCACCCCGCGGGTCTCGCGCCGCTGATCGCGCACGTGCGGTCCCTCGGCATGGACTTCGGCATCTGGGTGGAGCCCGAGATGGTCAATCCCGACAGCGACCTGTACCGCGCGCACCCCGACTGGGTGCTCGCCGACCCGCGCTACGAGCCCGTGCTCGCCAGACACCAGCTCGTGCTCGACCTCGCGCGGCCCGAGGCCTACGGCCACGTGCGCGACCACCTGCACGCGTTGCTCGCCGACCACGAGATCGCGTTCGTCAAGTGGGACATGAACCGCGACCACGTCCACGCGACGGGCGCGCGGGGGGCGGCGGGCACGCATGCCCAGACGCTCGCGGTCTACCGATTGCTCGACGAGCTGCGCACCGCGCACCCCGGCGTCGAGTTCGAATCGTGTGCGGCCGGCGGCGGCCGGGTGGACCTCGAGGTGCTGCGGCGCACCGAGCGCGTGTGGGTGAGCGACTGCATCGACCCGCTCGAGCGCCAGCACCTGCAGCGCGGCACCTCGATGCTGCTGCCCCCCGAGGTGATGGGCAGCCACGTGGGTGCCGCGCGCTCGCACACGACGGGTCGTCGCCACGACCTCGCCTTCCGGGTCGCCACCGCGATGTTCTGCCACATGGGCCTCGAGCTCGACCTCGGCGCGCTGGATGCGTCTGAGCGCGCACTGGTCGCGGAGGGCATCGCACTGCACCGGCGTCACCGCGTCCTCCTGCACGGCGGCGACGCGGTGCGTTTCGACCCGCTCGGCGACGCCGACCCGTCCGGCGACGATCCCGAGTTGCTCGCGTACGGCGTCTACGCCGCAGACCGGGGCGAGGCGCTCGTGTGCGTCGCGCGGATGCGCACGGGGCGATCGCTGACCCCGCCGCCGCTGCGCCTGCCGGGCCTCGACCCCACGCGCCGCTACCGCGTGGAGCGCGTCGTGCTGCCGGGCGAGCGCGCCGATCGCCCCGTCGGGTCGGCCCGCCGCGACCCCGCGTGGCTCGCGCCGGGTGCCGCGCCGCTCGAGATGACGGGCGAGGCGCTCGCCGCGCTCGGCGTCCGGCCCCCCGCGCTGTGGCCCGAGCAGGCGTTCGTCCTGCACCTCGTCGCGACCCGCTCGTAGCCTTGCCCGCCGTGCCCGATACGACGCGCGGAGGCGACGCCGACTCGTCCCGCGCCGCGGATCCCGCGGCGACCCTCTCGCCGGAGGTCGTGGCCAAGGTCGCGCGCCTCGCGCGCCTCGCGCTCGGCGACGACGAGGTGGTGCGCATGACCGCGCAGCTCGCCGGCATGCTCGCGCACTTCCACGACGTGGACGCACTGGATCTCGCCGGCGTGCAGCCGATGAGCCGGCCCTACGAGATGGTCAACGTCCTGCGCGACGACGAACCCGCGCCGTCGCTGGACCGCGACGAGGTGCTCGCCGCCGCGCCCGACGCCGCGGACGGGCGCTTTCGCGTGCCCCCGATCGTCGGGCTCGAGGGCTGATGGCCCCCCGCGGCGCGGTGGAGACCGCGCGCGCCGTCGCCGCCGGCGACCTGCGCGCCGTCGACGTGCTCGAGGAGCACCTCGGCGCGATCCGTGCCCGCGAGGGCGAGGTCCACGCGTTCAACCTCGTGACGCAGGATGCCGCCCGGGTGCACGCGGCCGAGATCGACGCCCGCGTCGCCGCAGGCGGCGCGGTGGGGCCGCTCGCGGGCGTCGTGGTGGCGCTCAAGGACAACATGTGCACCCGCGGCGTGCCGACCACCTGTTCCTCGCGCATCCTGGAGGGCTGGCGCCCGCCGTACGACGCGACGGTCGTGCGTCGACTCGCCGAGGCCGACGCCGTGGTGGTGGGCAAGACCAACCTGGACGAGTTTGCGATGGGCTCGAGCACGGAGAACTCGGCGTTCGGCCCGACCCGCAACCCGCACGACACCTCCCGCGTGCCGGGCGGCTCGAGCGGCGGCAGCGCCGCCGCGGTGGCGGCGGGCATGGCGACGGTGTCGCTCGGCAGCGACACGGGCGGCAGCATCCGCCAGCCCGCCGCGCTGTGCGGCCTCGTGGGGGTCAAGCCGACCTACGGCGTGGTCTCGCGCCAGGGTCTCGTCGCGTTCGCGAGCAGCCTCGACCAGATCGGCCCGTTCGCGCGCAGCGTGGCGGACGCCGCGCTCGTGCTCGAGACGATCGGCGGCCACGACCCGCTCGACTCCACCTCGATCCCCGCACCCGCGCCCACGCTCGGCCCCGCGCTCGTCGAAGGGGTGCGGGGCATGCGCATCGGCCGCGTGACCGACCTGCCCGAGGGCGCCGAGCCCGAGGTGCTCGCGCGACTCGACGAGGCCGTCGCCGCGCTCGCGGCCGCGGGGGCGAGCATCGTCGACGTGACGCTCCCGTCGCTCGGCTACGGCCTCACGGCGTACTACCTCATCGCACCGGCCGAGGCCTCGAGCAACCTCGCGCGCTACGACGGCGTGCGCCACGGCCTGCGCGTCGACGCACCGGACGTCAACGCGATGTACGCCGCGACGCGCGCCGCGGGCTTCGGTGACGAGGTGAAGCGCCGCATCATGCTCGGCACCTACGCGCTCTCCGCGGGCTACTACGACGCCTACTACGGCAAGGCGCTCAAGGTGCGCCGCCTGATCGCCGACGACTTCGCCCGCGCGTACGGCGCGTGCGACGCGATCCTCACGCCCACCTCGCCGACGGTCGCGTTCCCCGTCGGGGCCAAGACGTCCGACCCGCTCACGATGTACCTGTGCGACGTCTTCACGATCCCGACCAACCTCGCGGGCCACGCGGCGATGAGCGTGCCCTTCGGCGCCGGCGCGCACGGTCTGCCCGTGGGCGTGCAGGTGCTCGCGCCCGCGCTCGGGGAGCATGCGATGTTCCGCGTCGCGGCCGAACTCGAGCGCCGGGCGCCCGCGGCGGGGGGTCGCTGACGCCATGGCCGTCGAGTCCGCACTCCCCGGGGACTGGCAGCTCGTCGTCGGCCTCGAGGTGCACGTCGAGCTCGCCACCCGCACGAAGCTCTTCAGCGCGAGCGCCAACCGTTTCGGCGACGAGCCCAACGTGCACGTCGACCCGGTCACGCTGGGCCTCCCGGGCGCGCTCCCGGTGCTCAACCGCCACGCGGTCGAGCTCGCGATGCGCATCGGCCTCGCGCTCAACTGCACGGTGCGGCCGTGCACCTTCCATCGCAAGAACTACTTCTACCCCGACCTGCCCAAGGCGTACCAGATCAGCCAGTACGACGAGCCCCTCAACGTGGACGGCCATCTCGACCTCCCGGGCGGCGTGCGCATCGGCGTCGAGCGCGCGCACCTCGAGGAGGACACGGGCAAGTCCACGCACTTCGGCGGCGCGTCGGGGCGCATCCACGGCAGCGACCACTCGCTGATCGACTACAACCGCGCGGGCGTGCCCCTCGTCGAGATCGTCTCGCGCCCCGACATCCGCACGAGCGAGCAGGCCCGCCAGTACGTCGCCGAGCTGCGGGCGATCATCGCCGCCGTCGGAGCGAGCGACGCGAAGATGGAGGAGGGCTCGATGCGCTGCGACGTCAACGTCTCGGTGCACAAGCCCGGCACGCCGTTCGGCACCCGCTGCGAGATCAAGAACGTCAACTCGATCAGGGCCGTAGGGCGCGCGATCGACCACGAGGCGCGCCGCCAGATCGACGTGCTCGAATCGGGGGGCACGATCCGCCAGGAGACGCGCCACTGGGACGATGCGGCGGGCCGTACCAACACGCTGCGCTCCAAGGAGGACGCGGACGACTACCGCTACTTCCTGGAGCCCGACCTCGTGCCCCTCGCGCCCGACGCGGCATGGGTCGAGCGCGTGCGCGCCGCCCTGCCGCCGCTGCCGGCCGCGCGGCGCGCGGCATTGGCCGACCTCACGGGCGCCGCGGTCGACGGCGAGGCCGTCGCGGTGGTGGTGGAGCGCGGGCAGGACGACTACGTGCGTGCGGTCGCCGATGCGGGCGGCGACGCCGCGCGGGCGCTCACCTACGTGCAGCAGGCGTACGCCGAGGCGGGCGCCTCGCCCGCGGTGCCCGCCGCCGACCTCGCCGCGCTCACGCGACTCGAGCGCGACGGTGCGGTGACGGCGACGCAGGCCAAGACGCTGCTCGCCGACCTCGTGGCCGCGGGCGGTGGTGATGCGGCGGCCATGGCGAAGGCCAGGGGATTCGAGGCGATGGATGCCGATGCGCTCGAAGCGCTGGTCGACGCGGCGATCGCGGCCGACCCCGACGCCTTCGCCAAGTACAAGGCGGGGGAACAGAAGGCGATGGGCGCGCTCGTCGGCGCGGTGATGAAGGCGTCCAAGGGCAAGGCCGACGGCAAGGCCGTCACCGCCATCCTCACGGCGCGCGCGAAGGCCTGACACCCGCGACGCGCGCGGGGAACCGTCGCGCGCCGCGTCAGGCCAGCACGAGGCGCACCACGCCGATGACGACGCCGGCGCCCATCAGCCAGCCCGCCCCGACGCGCGTCGCCGCGAGCATCGCGAGCGCACCCGCCGCGACCACCCACGCGAGCGGGTCGACGAGGGCGTCGCCCCCGAGCCGCACCGCCGCGCCCACCATCAGCCCGAGGGATGCGGCCGTGACGCCGTCGATCGCGCGCCGAGCCGAGCGCCGTGCGCGGATCCACGGCACGACGCGCGCCGCGAGGGCGACGAAGGCGAAGGCGGGTGCGAAGATCGCCACCGTGGCGACGGCCGCGCCCGCGGGGCCCGCCAGTTGCCAGCCCACGAAGGTGGCGGAGGAAAACAGCGGGCCCGGCGTCATCTGTCCGACCGCGATCGCGTCCAGCATCTGCGCCCCGCTCAGCCAGCCCGTGCGCCCGACGAACTCCGCCTCGAGGTAGGCCACGAGCACGTAGCCGCTCCCGTACAGCAGGGCGCCGATGCGCAGGAACGCGAGCGCGATCCGCGCGAGGGTCGGCTCCGCGGCGACGGCGGCGACGGCGACCACCGCGAGCCGACGGCCCGCCCCGACCGCCCCGCCCGCGGCCCACGCGGCGCCCGCCACGACGAGCACGAGCAGTTCGTGCACCCCCGCGAGCAGCCCGAGGGTCGCGCCGAGCACCGTGGCGAGGCCGGCCGCGGCGGCGGGGGCGGACCGGCCCGCGACGAGGGTGCGCCCCATGCCCCACGCGGCGTGCGCGACGATCGCCGCGACGACCGGCAGCACCCCGGAGCGCAGGTCCACCAGCGCGGGCTCGGTGCCGAGCCGCTCGTAGGCCCACGCGATACCCGCCACGATGCCCACCGCGGGCAGGATGAAGGCGCCGCCGCCCGCGCCGAGGCCGCGCCAGCCCGCGCGGCGGCGTCCGAGCTCCATCGCCATCTCGGTCGAATTGGGTCCCGGCAGCAGGTTGGTGAGCGCCACCATGTCGAGGAAGTCGGCGTCGGTCGCCCAGCCGCGGCGCTGCACGAGGTCGCGACGCATCAGTGCGATGTGCGCCGCCGGTCCGCCGAAGCCCAGCACGCCGAGGCGTCCGAGCGCCACCGCCACGTCGCGCACGGGATGGGGCACGGCCCGACGGTAGCGAGCACGGTGTACCGTGCCCGCATGCTCGTCGACGACGCGAGGTACGTGGGTGGCGCGCGCTGCGCCGACAGGGAGCGGCCCGCGACGGGCGACGCCGGCTTCGAGTGGGTGGGCCTCGTGGACCCCTCGCGCGACGAGCTCGCGGCGTGGGCCCGTCGCCTCGGCCTGGACGACCTCTCCGTGGACGACGCGATGTCGGGCTGTCAGCGGCCCCACCTCGACCTCCACGATGCACACGCGTGTCTCGTGCTCAAGACCGTCGCCTACGACCGCGGGTCGCGACGCATCACGGTGGGGGATCTCTCGGTGATGTGGAACGACGGCCTCGTGCTGACGATCCGGCACGGCGATGCCCTTCCCGTTCGCACGATCCGCGCCGAGTTGGAGTCGGATCCACAGCGCTTGCGCCGGGGTCCGACGGCGGTGGTGCTCGGTCTCCTGCGTCGGCTCGTCGAGCAGTACCTCGACGTCGCCGCACGACTCGGCGAGGACGTGGCGCGACTCGAGGACGTCGTGTTCGACGACGAGGTCCCCGTGACCGGCAACGACCTGTACCTCGTGAAGCGGGAGATCATCGAGTTCCGACGTGCGGTGCAGCCCCTCGTGGAACCACTCGGTCGCCTCGTCGCAGGCGGCGGAGTGCGGATCGGCGAGTCCGATCGGGCGCGCTTTGCCGACGCACTCAACCAATTGCGGCGGGTCGTGGACGAGGCCGAGTCCCTCAACGAGCTGCTCACGGCCGCCCTCCAGGCCAATCTCACGCTCGTGCAGGTCAAGCAAAACGCCGACATGCGGCGCATCTCGGCCTGGGTCGGCATCGGCGCGGTGCCCACCATGGTCGCGGGCATCTACGGTATGAACTTCGACTACATGCCCGAGTTGGGCTGGCGGTACGGCTATCTGCTCGTCGTCGGCGGACTGGGCGTGGTGTGCATGGCGCTGTTCCTGTTGTTCCGACGGTATCGCTGGCTCTAGGCGGCGAGCCGCACCTCGGAGTCATCTTCTCGATCCGCTTCGGACGGCAGTGCGACCGGCGTGGGTGTCGGTCGCACGCGAAGCCGTTGCGTCGCGTCGCGGGCGATCTCACGCAGTAGCAGCCACCCGATCCCGGGGAACAGGTCCTTGCAGCGCTTGACGAACCAGGGGACGCCGTGGCGCAACATCCAGACGAGGTCCTCGCTTCGTGTGCGCGTCGCTTCGAGCGGACCTTCGGGTGATTCGGTCGCGAATCCGCGTCGAGCGAGCAGGTCGGCGAACGCCTCGGCGAGCTGGAGGTGCCCGCGCGTGCTCGGGTGCATGCGATCGATGTGCCAGTTCCGTCGTTCGTAGGTGGCGTCGAGGCGACGCACGTCCAGGCACGCGAGGTCGAACTCTTCTGTCACGCTCGTCACGGCGGCGTTGACGTGTTCGATCCGCTCCTCGAGGAGCCGTGAGAGCCGCCGGGGGAGCCTGATGTTGCGGCTGGGCTCGTGCAGGCGCATGAGCATCACCTCCGCCCCCCGCCGCGTCAGGTGATGGGCCGCATGGCGCAGGCAATGGAGGATGTCGCGCGGGTCGTAGTTGGCGCGCAAGACGTCGTTGCCGCCGGCGATGAGCAACGCCACGTCGGGTTCGAGGGCGAGGGCACGAGGCACCTGTACCTCCAGGACCTCCCGGGCCCGCGCTCCCGGACGCGCGAAGTTGTGGTACGCCCGACACCCCGGGAGGGCGGATCGGAGGAATCCCCCCACTCCCCGCTCGGCCGTGTCGGCGCGTTCGTCGCCCACGCCCGAACTCACGCTGTCGCCGAGCACGACGAGGCAACGAGCCGTGCGCATCGTCATGCCGCAGTTCCCTGTCGCCGGGCCGCCGCCGCGTGGAGTGCGAGCATCGCGTCCACGGTGCGGCTCCACGGGTACTGCTCCGCGCGGGCGCGCGCCTCGCGACGGCGCTCGGCCGTGCCCCGGTCAAGCTGTGCGACGATGCCGTCGGCGAACGCCGACGGATGGTCGTCGACGACGGCCCCCGCGCGGTCTCCGATGACCTCGCGCAGAGCACTGGTCGCCGACGCCACCACCGGGGTGCCCGAGGCCAACGACTCGAGCGCGGCAAGGCAGAAGGTCTCGAGCGGACCGGGCGCGAGCGACACGTCGGCACATGCGAGGATCGTGGCGAGGCGTTCGCGGTCCGCCACGAAGCCGAGGAAGTCGACCGGATATCCGGCGGCGGCGCGCTCGAGGGCGCGTCGGCGAGGTCCGTCGCCTGCCACGACGAGACGGGCGTCGACCCCGCGACGGACGAGCAGGCGCAGCGCGAGGATCGACCGCTCCGGTCGCTTCTCGGGCGAGAGTCGGCCGGCGTGCACCAGCAGCACCCGTGCTCCCCGTGCGAGTTCGCGACGGGCACCTTCGTCGAATCGGTCGGGGTCGAAGGCGTCCAGGTCCACACCGAGGGGCACGATCCGGACGTTCGCAGCGCCGACCGCGCGAAACTCCCTCGCGGCGAACTCCGTGGTGGCCACCACGTGGTCGAAGCGTGCGGCGAGCCGCACGTTCCACCAGTTCACGCCCCGGGCCGTGGCGCGGAATCGCGGACCGAATGCTGCGGCGAGGCCGGTGAGCGTCTCGTGACTGAAGACGGCCGAGGCCACCCCTCTTCGCCGTGCCCAGTCTCCCACCGAGGAGAGGGTGAACCGGTCGGAAACCTCCACGGCGTCGGGGGAGACCTCGTCGAGGAGGGTCCGCACGCGGGTGAGATTGGTGATCACGCGGTAGCCGCCGCTTCCCGGCAATACGCGGCTGGGCAGTGCGACGATCTCCGCGTCGGCGGTCCGCGTCCTGCACTCCCGCGTCGCTCCTTCGGCGGGCACGACCAGCGTCACCTCGTGGCCGAGGGCGGCGTAGCCGGCGGCGACCCGGTGCATCGTCGTGCGCAGGCCGCCCGAGCGCGGGCCGTAGAAGTTGGCCAGGTGCACGATGCGCATGGCGCTCACGCCGCGACCCGCACGCGGTCTGCGGCGCGTCGCCAGTGCCGCTCGAGCTCGACGCCGACCGACCGCCAGGTCCGGGCGATGACCGACGCCCGCGCTGCCGCACCCATCGACGCGCGCAGCCGCGGCGAGGCGACCAACCCCGCGGTCAGGTCGCGCAGCGAGACGAGGTCCCCGACCTCGTAGAGGGCGCCCGTCACGCCGGGCTGCACGAGGTCGACGGGTCCGCCACGGGCGGGCGCGATCACGGGGACGCCCGAGGCGAGTGCCTCCTGCACGGCCTGACAGAAGGTCTCGTGTGGTCCCGTGTGGACGAATAGGTCGAGGCTGGCGTAGAGCTGCGAAAGTTCGAGGCCCGAGCGAAAGCCGAGGAACGTCGCCGTCGGGAGGGTCCGTTCCAGTCGGCGACGGGCGGGTCCGTCGCCGACGACGACGATGCGCACCCGCGGGAGGCTCCCCAGTACCGCGAGGTCCTCCACGCACTTCTCCGCGGCGAGTCGGCCGACGAAGCCGACGATCGTCTCGCCTTCGGGAGCGAGCCGCGCGCGCAGCGCCGCGTCGCGGTGTCGGGGCGAGTAGCGCGTGGCATCGACGCCACGACGCCAGAGCTCCACCCGCTCCACCCCCGCGCGGTGGAGCGCGTCGATCGAGTGCGACGACGGCGCCAGGGTGAGGTCGGCGCGCGAGTGCAGCCGACCGACCCACCGCCACAGCGCGTCGCCCGCGGCCTCGAGACCGTACTGCGACACGAAGCCGGCGACGTCGGTCTGGAACACGGCCACCGTGGGGATGCCCAGGAGGCGCGCCACGCGAAGCGCATACGCACCGAACGCAAAGGGGGATGCGAGATGGACCACGTCCGGCGCGAAGTCGCGCAGGACCGCCTCGAGCCGGGGCGTCGGGAGCGCGAGGTTGAAGTCGCGGTAAAAGGGCAGGCCGATGCTTGCCACGCGGTGCACGGCGAAGCGGCCGTGTCGTTCGGGGCCGACCCCGGGCGCCACGACGATCGCCTCGTGGTCGCCATCGGCGAGGTGGTCGAGGATGCGCAGGATCGAGTTGGTCACCCCGTTGACATTGGGGAGGAACGACTCGGTGACGATGGCGATGCGCATGGGATGAGTGTCGGAATGGCTTCTGGCGCCATCTCCAAGGGTGGGCGACGTCAAGGTGAACATTCGTCGTGGCCGACAACATTCATCGGCGAATCACCGAGCGGACAGGCAGACGACAATGAGCGTTCATCTCCGCCTGGTGAAATCCGCGCGTCAGAAGGCTCATTCCAGGAGGTCATGCCGTGCACGATCATGAAGAAGCAACCAGCAACCATTCGGCCAACCGGACCTTCGAAGACGTGCTCGGGGTCTATGCGTCACGACGCTCCGTGATGGTCGGCGGACTTGCGGGCGCCGCGCTCGCGTTGTTCGGCGGCGCCGCAGCGAGCGCCGCAGGGCGCACGGTCGCTCCGACCCGTCGCACCGGTGCGATCGCCGCCGCGCGCGGACCGCGCATCGGCTTCGCGTCGATTCCGATGCAGGCCAGCCCCCTACCGACGATCGCCGAGGGCTACCAGTACGCGCCCCTCATCCCGTGGCGCGAGAAGCTGGACGGCAGCGGCACCTCGTTCCCCTACGCGGGTTTCACCGCGGAGCAGCAGGAGCAGAGCATCGGCATCGGCCATGACGGCATGTGGTATTTCGGGAACGAGAAGTCGGGAATGCTCGCGATCAATCACGAGTACGGGACGTTCCCGCATCTCATCGGCAAGGCGGTGCCGACGACTCTCGAAGAGGTTCGGCTCTCGCAAGCGGCGCACGGTGTCTCGATGGTCATGATCGAGAACGCCAAGGGGGGCTGGCGCATCAAGAAGAGCGCCAAGAACCGTCGCATCACCGCCAACACGCCCGCGACGTTCAGCGGACCCGCCGCGGACAGCGCGTTGCTGGTGAACACCGCCGGGAATCCGGTTCTCGGCACCCTCAACAACTGCGCCAACGGCTACACCCCGTGGGGCACCTACCTCACCTGCGAGGAGAACTTCAACGGGTACTTCGGGGCGACCAACGCCACCTGGAAGGCGTCGGCCGAGGAGGCTCGCTACGGCGTCACGTCGTCAGGGTTCGGCTACGAGTGGCACAAGTTCGACCCGCGCTTCGACAGGTCGAGCCCGGGATACGCCAACGAGATCAACCGCTTCGGGTGGGTCGTGGAGATCGACCCCGAGAAGCCGTCGTCTGCCCCCGTCAAGCGCACCGCCCTCGGACGCGTCAAGCACGAGGGTGCCGACGTGGTCGTCGGCAAGGGCAATCGCGCGGTCGTCTACATGGGCGACGACGAGCGGTTCGACTACATCTACAAGTTCGTCTCGTCGGGCGACTGGAAGAAGATGAGGTCCGCCGGCAAGAGCCCGCTCGACGACGGCACGCTCTACGTCGCGAAGTTCAACGACGACGGCAGCGGTCAGTGGCTCGAGTTGTCCCCCAGCAATCCCGTCCTCGCGTCCTGGACGATCGACAAGATCCTCGTGCAGACCCGCCTCGCCGCGGACCTCGCGGGTGCGACCAAGATGGATCGCCCCGAGTGGATCTCGCACGGACCCAAGGGGGAGATGTACGTGACGCTCACCAACAACAGCCGCCGTGGTGCGACGGGTCAGGCGCGGCCCGATGCCGCGAATCCACGGTCCAACAACACGTGGGGCCACATCGTCCGATTCACGGATGCGGATCGGCACGTCGGCCTGACGTTCGCGTGGGAGATCTTCGCCCTCGCCGACGAGACCTTCGACGAGGCGGGACAGATGTTCGGATCCCCGGACGGCATCTGGGTCGACCCCGATGGGCGCGTGTTCGTGCAGACGGACGGGACGCAGCCCGGCGGCTTCAACGACCAGATGCTCGTCGCCGATCCGCGGACCCGCGAGTTCCGGCGGCTCTTCACCGGTGTGAAGGGTTGCGAGGTCACGGGCGTCACCGTGACCCCGAGCCGCACCACGATGTTCGTCAACCTGCAGCACCCGGGCGACGGCGATCCCAAGCTGACGAACTACCCCGCGCCCATCACGGGAGCCGCGGGCGAGGTGCCCCGCGACTGCACCATCGTCATCAGCCGCAAGAACGGCGGGATCGTCGGCTCCTGACACACCTTCTCCCGGGCGGCGGCGGACCCCCTCTCCCGCCGCCGCCCGGGCGACCATCCGTCCGACGGATCGACGCCGGACGCCGTGAGGAGGGTGTCGATTCGGCGGCGAGCTGTGCGTGGTACGGGGTTGGGGAGGTTCTCGGGCTGACTCGGGTGTTAGGATTACCTAACATTCGATCATGGTTTCCAGCTTCCTCATCACGCTGCGCGAAGGCCTCGAGACGTCGCTCATCATCTCGATCCTCCTCACCTACCTCACGAAGACCGCTCGTCGGTCCCAGTCGGGGGCCGTGTGGGCGGGTACCGGGGCCGCCATCGCGGTCTGCCTCGTCGTCGGCACGGCGGTCTTCGTCGTCGTCGACGGCCTCAACGGCAACGTCGAGTACGCGGTGGAGGGCGGCATCGCCCTCGTCGCCACGGTGGTGCTCACCCACATGGTGTTCTGGATGCGCACCCACGCGCGGTCCCTGGGCGCCGAATTGCGCACCAAAGTCGGCGCTCGTCCAGAACACCACGTGCTCGCCGTGATCGCGTTCGTGGCGGTGCTGCGCGAGGGCCTCGAGACGGTGCTGTTCCTGCTCTCGGCCTCGACGGAGACCCCGAGCGGCACAGCGGTGGTCGTCGGCGGTCTCGCGGGGCTCGCGCTCTCGGTCGTGATCGGCGTCGCCGTCTACCGCGGCGGCACGCGGTTCAACCTGCGCACCTTCTTCAGCGTCACGGCCGTGCTGCTCCTGCTCTTTGCCGCCGGCCTCGCGGGCAAGACCGTGCACGAGTTGCGCGTGCTGGTGGGGTGGGAGTCGGGCTGGCTGGTGTCTCCCGTCTGGACGATCGAGAGCGGCATCTGGGCCGAGGGCACGGTCTATGACTTCGCGCGGGGCCTCTTCGGCTGGCACCGCAGTCCCGAGTACCTTCGGGTCATCGCCTACGTGGCCTACCTGATCCCCGTGATCGTGCTGTACCGACGCGGTGCGTCACGCTTCGAGGTCCGCAAGGAGGCCGTACAAGTAGCCTGACACGTCGTGGCCGCCCGGGAGACGCGCGTCGACGTCAAGCCCCGCAGCCGCGATGTCACCGACGGCGTGCGCAAGGCGCCGTCCCGCGCGATGCTGCGGGCGGTCGGTCTCACCGACGCCGACTGGGCCAAGCCGCAGGTCGGCATCGCCTCGGCCTGGAACGAGGTCACCCCCTGCAACGTGTCGCTGCGGCGCCTCGCCGAGCGGGCCAAGGCGGGCGTCCGCGGCGCGGGCGGCGTGGCCCTCGAGTTCGGCACGATCACGGTGAGTGACGGCATCAGCATGGGTCACGAGGGCATGCGGGCCTCGCTCGTGAGCCGGGAGATCATCTGCGACTCGGTCGAGGCCGTGGTGCACGCCGAGCGGTTCGACGGCTTCGTCGGCCTCGCGGGCTGCGACAAGAGCATCCCCGCGATGCTCATGGCCGCGGCTCGCCTCGACCTGCCGAGCGTCTTCGTCTACAACGGCTCGACCCTTCCCGGGGTCCACAGGGGCCGCGCGATCGACATCACCACCGTGTTCGAGGCCGTCGGCGCGTGTGCCGCGGGCACGATGACCGAGGACGAGCTCGGCGAGATCGAGCGCGCCGCCTGCCCGGGCGAGGGGGCGTGCGGCGGCATGTTCACCGCCAACACCATGTCGAGCGTCGCCGAGGCCCTCGGCATGAGCCTGCCCGGGTCGGCGTCGCCGCCCGCGGTGGACCCGAGGCGCGAGCCCGACGCCGAGCGCGCCGGCGCCGCGGTGGTCGAGATGCTGCGCCGGGGCATCACCCCGCGGTCGATCCTGACGAGGAAGGCGTTCGAAAATGCGATCGCAGTGGTCAACGCATTGGGCGGCAGCACCAACGCAGTGCTCCACCTGCTCGCGATCGCCAACGAGGCGGGCGTGGCGCTGGAACTCGCGGACTTCACCCGCATCGCGGCGCGGGTGCCGCACATCGCCGACACCAAGCCGGCGGGCAAGTACCACATGACCGACATCGACCGCATCGGCGGCGTGCCCGTGGTGCTGCGACACCTGCTCGAGGCCGGCCTTCTCCACGGCGACGTGATGACCTGCACCGGGCGCACCATGGCGGAGAACCTCGCGGACCTCGCGCCGCCCGCCCCGGACGGCGATGTCGTCCACCCGGTCTCGGACCCGATCCACGCCGAGGGCGGCATCGTCGTGCTCACCGGCTCGCTCGCACCCAAGGGCGCGGTCGTCAAGGTCGCGGGCCTCGGCCCCGACCAGCGGTCGTTCACCGGCACGGCCCGCGTCTTCGACGGCGAGGACGGCGCGATGGCGGCGATCCTCGCGGGCGACATCCGGCCCGGCACCGTGCTCGTGATCCGCTACGAGGGCCCCAAGGGCGGGCCGGGCATGCGCGAGATGCTGGCCGTCACCGGCGCGCTCAAGGGTGCGGGTCGCGGCGCCGACTGCGCGCTCATCACCGACGGTCGCTTCAGCGGCGGCACCTGGGGCTTTTGCATCGGCCACGTGGCGCCCGAGGCCGTGGACGGCGGCCCGATCGCCCACGTGCGCGACGGGGACCGCATCCGCATCGACGTCGCGACGGCGAGTCTCGACCTGTTGGTCGACCCGGCCGAGCTGGCCGAGCGGGCCCGCGGCTGGAAGCCGATCCCCGCCCGCTACACGAGCGGCGTGCTCGCCAAGTACGCGCGCCTCGTGCAGGGTGCCGAGACGGGCGCGATCACCAACCCGATCGGCTGACGCCGCTCACACCCCGTCGCTCAATCAGCGTCCGCACGCGCGGTGCACGCCTGCGCGCGGCCCGCGGGGCGGGGCGTCAGACCTCGTCGTAGTACTCGCGGCCGAGGTGCGTGATCTGCTCCTCGCCCTTCATCCAGCGCAGCGTGTTCTTGAGCTTCGTGAGCTGGATGAAGAGGTCGTGCTCGGGGTACAGCCCCGGCGCCACCTGCGGGCTCTTGTAATAGAAGGACAGCCACTCCTGGATGCCGCCGAGCTTCGCGCGCTGGGCGAGGTCGGAGAACAGCACGAGGTCCAGCGCGAGCGGCGCCGCGAGGATCGAGTCGCGGCACAGGAAGTCCACCTTGATCTGCATCGGGTAGCCGAGCCACCCGAAGATGTCGATGTTGTCCCAGCCCTCCTTGTTGTCGCCGCGGGGCGGGTAGTAGTTGATCCGCACCTTGTGGTAGACGTTGCCGTAGAGGTCGGGGTACTTCTCGGGCTGCAGGATGTGCTCGAGCACGCCGAGCTTGGACTCCTCCTTGGTCTTGAAGTTCTCGGGGTCGTCCAGCACCTCGCCGTCGCGGTTGCCGAGGATGTTGGTGGAGTACCAGCCCGCGAGGCCGAGCATGCGGGCCTTGAGCATCGGGGCGAGCACGGTCTTCATGAGCGTCTGGCCGGTCTTGAAGTCCTTGCCGCTGATCGCCACGCCGCGCTGCGTGGCGAGCTGGCGCAGCACCGGGGTATCGACGCACAGGTTGGGCGCCCCGTTGGCGAACGGCACACCCTCGAGGATCGCCGCGTAGGCGTACAGCATGGAGGGCGCGATCGTCGGATCGTCGACGTCGATGGCGCGCTCGAAGCTCTCGAGGTCCTGGTGTGCGGCACCCGGCTCGATGTAGATCTCGGTGGAGGCGCACCAGATCATCACCATGCGGTCCACCTTCTTGGCGTCCTTGAAGCGGTGGATGTCCTCGCGGATCGCCTCCAGCATCGCGCGCTTGGAGACCTTGCCCATCACGTTGTCCGCGTCGATGTTCTTGACGTAGCGGCGGTCGAAGGCGGCGGGCATCGGCCGCACGCCGCGGAGTGCGTCGGAGATCGCCTCGATGTGTTTCGGACCCTCGAGCACGCCGGCGCGCTGGGCCGCCACGTACGCGTCGTCGGGAAACGGGTCCCACGCGCCCCACACGATGTCGTCGAGGCCCGCCAGCGGCACGAAGTCGCGGATGAGCGGGGAGGTGCCGTCGGTGCGCTTGCCGAGGCGGATCGTGCCCATCTGCGTGAGCGACCCGATCGGCGCGGCCATGCCGCGACGGGCGAGCTCGACGCCCGCGATCAGGGTGCTGGCGACGGCGCCGAGTCCGACCGTGAGGACGCCGAGACGGCCCTCCGGCTTCGCAATCTGGATGGGGGTGGCGGGCATGCGGGACCTCCGTGCGCCGGGCGCTCCAAGGTTACGGCGGGCGCCGTGGCGACTGCGTGGGCGAGCGCGAGCATGCGCCCGCGCGCGGCCCGCGGCGAGAGCCCCTGCACGTGCGTGAGCTGCCACCAGGCCGCCCACGAGAGCGCGCACTCGAGGGCTTCCAGGCGTTTGCGCGCGTCGGGCATGCGGCGCAACTCGGGGACGACGACCGCCCGCAGGTGCGCATCCAGCACCGCCCGCGTGTGGCGGTCGGGACACGCGAGCGCCGCGCCGTCGGGGGACGAATAGTGCGCCACCCGCTGCGCCACGAGCGCGCGCAACCGCTCGAACCACGAGGCGCCGAGTGGCAGGCAGCGGGGATGGTCATGCATGGCGTGTGCAAACGAAGCGATGGGGTGATCCGACGACATGGCACCGTACGCGCGGGTGATGCGTGCGCGTCCCGCCGTGCGCACGCGAGTCGCGGCGCACCGACTGCGACATCCGTCGCACCGCTCGTGGTACGTCACACGCACGAAATGTTCCAGCGCTGTGATTCGTCGCACCCGATGCCGATGCCTTCGCCGGCATCTCGCCGCGGTCGTGACACTGCAACGTTCGTATGAAGACGCCCCGCTACGCCGCGGGCCCGCGCCGCCTCGCTTCGTACGGTGCCGCGTGCCATGCAGACGCCCACCCCATGCACCGCCCCTCACCCCGCCGCCGTTGTGAGGTGCGTCGCGCGGGTGCGCACGCGTGTCGCGCGCCTGCTCGCACTGCTCGTGTCCGTCGCGCTGCTCACCGGCACCTGGGGTGCCCACCGCGCGTGGGCCGACGCCGCGGGTGGTGCGCTCGCCGACGCATCGGGTGCGTCCACGATGCGCCGCGCCCACCTGCGGTACGTGTCGGCCGGCGCGGCGCACACCTGTGCGGTGCTCGACGACGGGAGCGTGAAGTGCTGGGGACTCGGCAGCAACGGTCGCCTCGGCTCGGGTGCCACGGCGTCGCTCGGCGACGGCGCGGGGGAGATGGGGGATGCGCTCGGCGTCGTGTCGCTCGGGACGGGCCGCACGGCGACGCAGGTGTCGGCCGGCGCGGCGCACACCTGTGCGGTGCTGGACGACGGGAGCGTGAAGTGCTGGGGACTCGGCACCGACGGCCGGCTCGGGTCGGGTGCCACGGCGTCGCTCGGGGACGGCGCGGGCGAGATGGGGGACGCGCTCGCTGCGGTGTCGCTCGGTGCGGGCCGCACCGCGGTGGAGATCACGGCCGGAGGTGCGCACACGTGCGCGCTGCTGGACGACGGGAGCGTGAAGTGCTGGGGTGCCAACGGGGAGGGCCAGCTGGGCCTCGGCGACACCGACGCCCGCGGGGATGCGGCCGGCGAAATGGGCGATGCGCTCCCGGCGGTCTCGCTGGGCACGGGGCGCACGGCCGTGGCGGTCGCCGCGGGCACCGACCACAGCTGTGCGGTGCTGGACGACGGGTCGCTCAAGTGCTGGGGTGCGGGGGCCAACGGCCGCCTCGGCCTCGGCGACCAGGACTCGCGCGGCGATGCGGCCGGCGAGATGGGGGATGCGCTCTCGGCGGTGTCGCTCGGCTCGGGGCGCACGGCCCAGGCCGTCGCAGCGGGCGACGCGCACACCTGCGCGATCCTCGACGATGCGACGCTCCGCTGCTGGGGCTCCGGCACCGACGGTCGCCTGGGCTCCGGTGCAACCGACTCAGTTGGCGATGATGCGGGCGAGTCGCCCACCGTCGTGTCGCTCGGCAGCGGCCGCACGGCAGTCGGCATCACGACTGGACAGGCACACGCATGTGCACTTCTGGACGACGCGACCGTCAAGTGCTGGGGATACGGGGTCGCCGGCCGACTCGGATCGGGTGGGACTGCCAGTGTGGGAAATGAGGCGGGGGAAATGGGTGACGCGCTCAGCGTCGTCGCGCTCGGCACGGGCCGCACCGCGCGAGCCGTCACCGCGGGCGACGCGCACACCTGCGCCGTGTTGGACGACGCGACGATGAAGTGCTGGGGCAGCGGTTCCGGTGGGCGTCTCGGCCTCGGCAGCACGCTCACGCGCGGCGACGAGGCCGGCGAGATGGGTGACGCGCTCGGCGTGGTCGCGCTCGGCACCGGGCGTACGATCCGCGCCGTCACCGAGCCGGCGAGGGTCGCCTCGCCGACTGCCGAGGCCGGCGATGGTCGGGTGGCGTTGTCGTGGTCGGCTCCGTCTTCGGGCGGGGCGTCGATCCTCGACTACGTCGTGCAATACGCGACGGGCTCCGGTTCGTCGTGGGTCACCTTCGCCGACGGGGTCTCGGCGACCGCGAGTGCGACGGTGACCGGACTCACAAACGACACCGCGTACCGCTTCCGCATCGTGGCCAAGAACGCGATCGGGAGGGGTGCGCCGTCGGCGTCGGTGGAGGCCACCCCAACGGCCCCCACGACGACGAGCACCACGACCACGACTACGACGACGCCATCCACCACGACGACTTCGACGACGACCACGACTTCGACGACGACCACCACTTCGCCGACGACCACGACGACCGTGGCGCCGTCCAGCGGTGATGGCGGTGGCGGCGGAGGTGGCGGTGGGGCGCTCGCACCCGACACGACCACGTCGACCACGTCGACCACGTCGAGCACGACCAGCACGACGAGCACGACGAGTTCGACCAGCACGACCGCCGTGCCCGCTCCTGCCGCCGAGTCGGCCACCGAGCCGGCCGTCCCCGTCGTGTCCGTGTCGCCCCCGCCTGCCCGCACTCGACGCGGGCCGCGCACCGATGCGGCGACCGCCGGGGTACCCGGCGCTGTGGCCGCTCCGTCGGCGCGCGGGTCGGCGCGCCGCCCCGCGATCCTGCGCCCCGGTCCCGGCCCCGTGGTCGGCCGCACGCCGCCCTCCCGCGCCCTGCCCCCGCGCACCGCACCGCCGCGCAGCACGCCGTCCCCCACGTCTCGGCGCGGCGCGGTTGTGAACCGCGAGGCCCGCTGACAGACTGATGGGGATGACGAACGGCCCAACCCCGTCGCTGGCAACTGCCGACGCACGACTCGTAGTCATCCCGTAGGTGCGCGCGTCGCCACGACGCTCGCACCCAAAAGCCTCCCGAAAGGGGGGCTTTTTTGTTCCCCGCACTCAGCCCACCGAAACCAGCCGACCCGCAGCGAGACTCACAGCACCGGAGCGACACCCATGAAGACCAACCAGCAAATCACCGGGGCCCAGGCCCTCATCCGCGCGCTCGAGCACGAGCGCGTGGAGGTGATGTTCGGGCTCCCGGGCGGGTGCATCCTGCCCGCGTACGACCCGCTGCTCGAGTCGCCCATCCGCCACGTGCTCGTGCGCCACGAGCAGGGCGCCGGCCACATGGCCGAGGGCTACGCCCACGTCACGGGTCGCCCCGGCGTGGCGATGGTGACGAGCGGCCCCGCGGCGACGAACCTCGTGACCCCGCTCTGCGACGCGTACATGGACTCCGTCCCGATGGTCGCGATCACGGGCCAGGTGCCCACCGCCGCGATCGGCACCGACGCCTTCCAGGAGTGCGACACGGTCGGCATCACGCGCAGCACCACCAAGCACAACGAGCTCGTGATGTCGGCCGACGACCTGCCACTCGCGATCCGCCAGGCGTTCCACCTCGCCACCACGGGCCGCCCCGGCCCGGTGCTCGTGGACGTGCCCAAGGACGTCTTGCAGGCCTCGACCACCTGGCACTGGCCGACCGACGACGAGGTGCTGGACAGCCTCCCGGGCTACCGACCCAACGTGAAGGGCCATCCCAAGATGATCAAGGGGGCGGCGCGGCTGATCCTCGCCGCCACCCGACCCGTGCTGTACGTCGGTGGCGGCGTGCTCAAGGCCCGCGCGGCCGAGGCGCTGCGCGAGCTGGCCGAGCTCACCCAGATCCCGGTCGTCACGACGCTGATGGCGCGCGGCGCCTTCCCCGACGGTCACCCGCTGTGCCTCGGCATGCCCGGCATGCACGGCACGGCGACCGCGGTCACCGCGATGCAGAAGTCCGACCTGCTGATCGCGCTCGGCGCGCGCTTCGACGACCGCGTGACGGGCAAGGTGGCGGCGTTCGCCCCCGAGGCCAAGATCATCCATGTCGACATCGACCCCGCCGAGCAGGGCAAGGTCCGCACCCCGGACGTGCCGATCGTCGGCGACTGCCGCCTCGTGATCGAGGAGATCGTCAGGGCCCTGCGGGACCTGCTCGGGTCGGGCGAGCGCCAGGCCGACGTCGGCCCGTGGCGCAGTCGCGTGAGCGGCTGGCGCGAGCAGTTCCCCCTCGCCTACGAGCCGAGCGCCCCCGGCGCGCACCTCAAGCCGCAGTACTGCCTCGAGCGCCTGCGGGACGCCTCGCCCGCCGACACGATCGTCGTGTCGGGCGTCGGCCAGCACCAGATGTGGGCGAGCCAGTACTGGCGCTTCAACGAGCCGTACACCTGGGTCAACTCTGGCGGCCTCGGCACCATGGGATTCGCGGTGCCCGCGGCCATCGGCGCCAAGGTGGGTCGGCCCGACCGCACCGTCTGGGCGATCGACGGCGACGGGTGCTTCCAGATGACCGCGCAGGAGCTCGTCACCGCGTCGATCGAGCGCATCCCGGTGAAGGTGGGCATCCTCAACAACGCGTACCTCGGCATGGTGCGCCAGTGGCAGGAGATGTTCTACGGCGAGCGCTACAGCGAGGTGCACCTCGGCCACGTGCTGCCCGACTACGTGCGGTGGGCCGAGGCGATGGGGTGCGTCGGCATCCGCGTCGAGTCGCCCGAGGAGGTCGAGTCGGCGATCGACAAGGCCAACTCCATCAAGGACAAGCCGGTGGTCGTGGAGTTTCGCGTCGACGCCGACGAGAAGGTGTTCCCGATGGTGCCCGCGGGCCAGAGCAACGACGACATCCTCCTGCCGCCGAGCCAGACCGAGCGGCGCGAGCGGTTGCGGTAGTCGCCGTGACGGCGGTCAATCCCTTCGGCCTCGCCGCGCAGCATCACGTGCTGTCGGTGCTGGTGCAGAACCGTCCGGGCGTGCTCGCCCGCGTGGCGAACTTGTTCGCCCGCCGCGGCTACAACATCTTCTCGCTCGCCGTGGCCCCGACCGAGCAGGACGACTACTCCCGCATCACGATCGTGGTGGACGTGGAGTCGGCCCCGCTCGAGCAGATCGTGAAGCAACTCTTCAAGCTCGTGGACGTCGTGCGCATCAGCGAGCTCGACCCCCGCCAGTCGGTGGAACGCGAGCTGCTGATGGCGACCGTGCGCGCCACGCCCGACCAGCGCGCCCAGGTGGTGGAGCTCACCAACATCTTCGAGGGCACGATCGTGGCGGTCGGGGCCGAGGCGCTCACGGTGAGCCTGGACGGAAGCCCCTCCAAGATCGACGACTTCATGGCGCTGCTCGGCCAGTACGGGATCGTCGAGTCGCAGCGCACGGGGCGCATCGCCCTGCCACGCCTCGACCGGGGTGCCCGTGTGCGCGCGTTGCCCGGCTCGCCCACACCCGCCGCGCGGGCTTCTGCTCGATCCACCGGCAAGGGAAAGGCAAGCTGATGACCGCCAACGTGTACTACGACGCGGACGCGGACGCATCCATCATCCGCGGCAAGAAGGTGGCCGTCATCGGGTACGGCAGCCAGGGCCACGCCCACGCGCTCAACCTCAAGGGGTCGGGCGTCGACGTGGTGGTCGGCCTGCGCGAGGGCTCCTCGTCGAGGGCCAAGGCCGAGGCCGCGGGGCTCACGGTGCTGCCGATCGCGGAGGCCGCGAAGTGGGCGGACGTGATCATGCTGCTCGCGCCCGACACCGAGCAAAAGCGCATCTACGACGAGTCGATCCGCCCGCACCTCGCGGACGGCAAGGCCCTCGCCTTCGCCCACGGCTTCAACATCCGTTTCGAGCGCATCGCGCCGCCGAAGGGCGTGGACGTCATCATGGTCGCCCCGAAGGGTCCGGGACACCTCGTGCGGCGCACCTATGTCGAGGGTGGCGGCGTGCCGGCCCTCATCGCGGTCGCACAGGACGCGACGGGCACGGCCAAGCAGGTCGCCCTGTCGTACGCGTCCGCCATCGGCGGCGGCCGAGCGGGCGTGATCGAGACGACGTTCCCCGAGGAGACCGAGACCGACCTGTTCGGCGAGCAGGTGGTGCTGTGCGGCGGGCTCACCTCGCTCGTGCAGGCCGGCTTCGAGACGCTCGTGGAGGCCGGGTACCAACCCGAGATGGCGTACTTCGAGTGCCTCCACGAGGTGAAGCTGATCGTCGACCTCATGTACGAAGAGGGGATCGCGGGTATGCGCTACTCGATCTCCGACACCGCCGAGTACGGCGACCTCACGCGCGGGCCCCGCATCGTGGACGCCGACACCAAGCAGCGGATGCGCAAGATCCTCGAGGAGATCCGTTCCGGCACGTTCGCCGAGGAGTGGATCGCCGAGAGCGACGGCGGCCGCACGCGATTCTCCGAGCTGCGCACGGCGGGGCAGAACCACCCGATCGAGAAGGTCGGTGCGCAACTGCGCGCGATGATGCCCTGGATCTCCAGGGGCAAGCAGAAGGTGGCGGACGCGTCGGGCGGTTGAGCCACGCGCCCGAGGGGGTCAAAATCCGAGTTGTTTGGTCGGGATTTGACGGGTAGCGTCTCGGTCATGACCAACCAGTGGGGTTTTGAGACGAGGCAGATCCACGCGGGCCAGGAGCCCGACTCGGCCACGGGCGCACGCGCCGTGCCGATCTATCAGACGACGTCGTACGAGTTCCGCGACAGCCAGCACGCGGCCAACCTCTTTGCACTGGCCGAGATCGGCAACATCTACACGCGCATCATGAACCCCACGCAGGGGGTGCTCGAGGCGCGCCTCGCGTCGCTCGAGGGTGGCATCACCACGGCCGTCGGCCTGCCCGGTGCACTCGCCGTGTCGAGCGGGCAGTCGGCCGAGCTCCTCGCCATCCTCACGCTCGCGGAATCGGGCGACCACGTCGTGTCGTCGCCGAGCCTCTACGGCGGTACCTACAATCTCTTCCACTACACGCTGCCCAAGATGGGCATCGAGGTGTCGTTCGTCGACGACCCGGACGACCTCGACCAGTGGCGCGCGGCGGCACGGCCGAACACCAAGGCGTTCTACGGCGAGGTGCTGGCCAACCCTCGCAACAACGTGCTCGACATCGAGGGCGTGAGCAAGGTGGCGCACGAGGTGGGCGTGCCGCTCATCGTGGACAACACCGTGCCGACCCCCTACCTGATCCGCCCGATCGAGTGGGGTGCCGACATCGTGGTGCACTCGCTCACCAAGTTCATCGGCGGCCACGGCACCTCGATCGGCGGGGCGATCATCGACGGCGGCACCTTCGATTTCGGGGCATCGGGGCGGTTCCCCAACTTCACCGAGCCCGATCCCAGCTACCACGGTCTCGCGTATTGGCCGGCCCTCGGCAAGGGCTCGTACATCATCAAGGCCCGCGTGCAGATGCTGCGCGACCTCGGTGCGGCGACGACGCCGTTCAACGCGTTCCTCTTCCTGCAGGGCCTCGAGACGCTGTCGCTGCGCATGGAGCGCCACTTCGCAAACGCCCAACGGGTCGGCGAGTTCCTCGCGGGCCATCCGCGGGTGTGCAGCGTCAACTACCCCGGACTGCCGACCAGTCCGTGGCATGCCCGTGCCAAGAAGTACGGTCGCGACCGCGGCTACGGCTCGGTGCTCGCGTTCGTCATCGAGGGCGGTCGTGAGGCGGGCCAGCGCTTCGTCGAGGCGCTCGAGCTGCACAGCCACGTGGCCAACATCGGCGACGTGCGCAGCCTCGTGATCCACCCGGCGTCCACCACACACAGCCAGCTCACCGAGACCGAGCAGCGGGCCTCCGGCGTCGAACCCGGCCTCGTGCGGCTGTCCGTCGGTCTCGAGTCGATCGACGACATCCTCGCGGACCTCGACGCGGGATTCCGCGCGGCCAAGGGCTGAGTCGAGGCGGCCCGCCCCGCGAGCGCTTCGCCTTATTCATCGGGCGTTCACCTAACCGTCAAGTGGGCGTCAGGTCGCCCGACCAGCATTCACGGGCGTGGCTGGCGACTGGCGTAGCAGCGGTGCGTCCGATGCGGCCCTCGCAGCGGCCCCGCCGCAGCGTACGGTCGTCGTGCGCTACGACTCGGCCGATCGGATCTTCAGGGGCATCGTCACGGGCGGTGCGCTCGTGTCGCTTGTGGTGCTCGGGCTCATCGGTGCCTTCCTCTTCGCCCGCGGGGCGGAGATCTTCTCGGACTTCGGACTGAAGTTCGTCACCGGCACGCAATGGAGCAGGGGCAGCGATGACGGGATCATCCCCGACGAGTTCAGCATCGGCCCGATGCTGGCGGGCACCGTCATCGTGTCGCTCATCGCACTCGCCGTGTCGCTGCCCCTCGCCGTGGCGGGGGCGCTCTACCTCGAGTATTACTGCCCGGTGCGCATCCGCAAGACGATGGTGGCGCTGCTGGATCTTGCGGCCGCGATCCCGTCGCTCATCTTCGGGCTCTGGGGCGTCGCCATCTTCTCGACGTTTGGCGAGCGCTGGGCGACGCTGCTCAGCGAGCGACTCGGCTGGATACCCATCTTCGGCAGCGAGTTCGGCAACTTCGGACGCAGTCCGTTCGTTGCGGGGTGCGTCCTTGCGTCGATGATCGTGCCCATCACGACCTCGGTGGCCCGGGAGGTCTACTCGCGCACTCCGCGCGATCTCGTCGACTCGTGCTTCGCCCTCGGCGGCAGTCGGTGGGGTGCGATCCGCGAGGTCGTGCTGCCGTACGGTCGCAGCGGCGTCGTCGGGGGTGCGATGCTCGGGCTCGGGCGCGCCCTCGGCGAGACCGTCGCCGTGTACCTGCTGTTGAATCTCGTGTTCCGTTTCAACTATCGGATCCTCGAGTCCGAGGGTGGCAACGTCGCATCGCTCATCGCCACGAAGTTCGGCGAGGCCACTCCGTACGAGCTCAAGGCGCTCGTGGCCGCGGGATTCGTGCTCTTCCTCCTGACGCTCCTCGTCAACATGGCTGCATCTGCCATCGTCCAACGCAACGCACCGAGGGCCTGAGCGACCATGAGTTTCGTCGCCGCCACTGACGTGGTCGCCGCACCTCCCGCACCCGAGCGGCCGTGGGTGGTCCCACGTCGGACGCAAGCCCTCGGAGTTGCGACGCTCGCGCTCAGTGGCGTGGCGGCGATCGGGATCGTGCTGGTGACCGGTTTGGCCGGCGTCGATGGGTGGGCGGTGGCCGCGCTCGGCATCCTCCTGGCGGTGACGATGGTGCGCACCGCACGGGCCGGGACGAAGGAACGGATCGACGCGTTCGTCCGTCTCGCAATCACGGCGGGCGCCGTGCTCGCGTTCGTGCCGTGGATATCGATCTTCGGCAGCGTCCTCATCAAGGGCGTGCCCGGCCTGCATCCCGGATACCTGTTCCAAGACATGCGCACGACGGTGCCCGACGACGAACTCAACGTGGGGGGCGCGGGCCATGCCATCGTCGGATCGCTGATGATGGTGCTGATCGCGGCCGTGATCACCCTGCCGCTCGGCATCCTCAGCGGCGTCTACGTGACCGAGATTCGCGGCCGCCTCACGTTCCTCGTGCGGTTCATCATCCAGTCGATGGCCGGGGTGCCGTCGATCGTCGCCGGGTTGTTCGTCTACACGACCTTCGTCTTCGCGACGGAATCGTTCAGCGGCATGGCGGGTGCGCTGGCACTGGCCGTGCTCATGTTGCCCACCGTCGCGCGTACGGCAGAGGAGGTGCTCAAGCTCGTACCCGACGACCTGAGGAGCGCGGGGTATGCCCTTGGCGCCCGTCAATGGCGCACCGCCCTCATGATCGTCGTGCCGACGGTCCGCAGCGGCCTCACGACGGCGGCGATCCTCGGGGTCGCACGCGTCATCGGTGAGACCGCGCCGCTGCTCCTGACGTCGTTGTCGAGCAACAACTACGAATGGACGCCCCTGGGAGTGCCGCTCGCATCCATGCCCACCTATGTCTTCGGGCTCCTCCAGATCGGCAGCGAGTACGCCACGACGAGGGCATGGACGGGATCGCTCGTGCTCCTCTTCGTCGTCCTCGTGCTCTTCGTGGCGGCCCGAAAGACCGGCGGAAAGGACCGCCGCTGATGTCCACCCGGCACACCGATGCTCCTACGATCACCCGAGACACCCAAGGACGGAACATGAGCGCACCGACCACGACCACCGCGATGAAGGGCGACGTCGCCGAGGCGATGCCGCCGGCGTTCCAGGGGCTCGAGGCTCGCAACGCCCATGTGTGGTTCGGTTCGCATCTTGCCGTAGCGGGTATCTCGCTCAAGTTTCCCCAGAAGACGGTCACCGGGATCATCGGGCCGTCGGGATGCGGCAAGTCGGCATTCCTCCGCCTGCTGAATCGGATGCATGAGTTCATCCCGGGAGCGGCGATGGCGGGCGAAGTGCTCCTGCACGGCGCCGACATCTATGGCGACGGTGTCGACGCGGCGGCGATGCGGCTCAAGATCGGAATGGTGTTCCAAAAGCCCAACCCGTTCCCCGCGATGACGATCAAGGAGAACGTACTGTCGGGCATCAAGCTCGCCCACCTCAAGCGGCAGAACCACGACGACATCGTCGAGACGTGCCTCACCCGCGCGGGACTGTGGAAGGAGGTCAAGGACCGCCTCGGTGCCTCCGGGGGGTCCCTGTCGGGTGGTCAGCAGCAGCGTCTGTGCATCGCCCGATCCCTCGCGGTGGAGCCGGAGGTCCTGCTCATGGACGAGCCCTGCTCGGCGCTGGACCCCGTGAGCACCCTGCGGATCGAGGAGACCATCAGGGAACTCGCCGAACGTATCACGGTCGTCATCGTGACCCACAACATGCAGCAGGCCAGCCGAGTGAGTGATTACTGCGCGTTCTTCCTCACCGACGGGGGCCCCGGATACCTCGTCGAGGCCGACGCGACACGTGCCATCTTCACGAGTCCGCGGGATCCGCGCACCGCCGACTACGTGCAGGGCAAGTTCGGCTGATCGTCGCGCCTCCGTCGCGCCTTCACCAAAAGTTCACCGCGCCGTCGTCGGGCGGTCGTCCGCACGTCGATTCCGCGTCAGGTTGCCTCCGTAGCGTGCCGGAGGTACCCATCACCGAAGGAGATGTCATGTTCCGGTTCCGCAAGCTGTCCACTTCGACTGCGATCGCCGTCGCGGCCTCGCTCGCGGTCGGTTCCGCGGTGCTCGCCGAGAGCGCGACCGGCTCGGGTGCCACGTTCCCGCAGAACTTCCAGGCGTCCGCGACGGTCGCCTACAACGCGGCGACGGGTCACAACGTCTCGTACGCCAACCCGGGCGGCGGTTCCTCCAAGGGCAAGGCCGACTTCAAGGCGAATCTCACCGACTTCGGTGGCACCGACTCGGCGGTCACCACCGCCCAGGCGGCCTCCTTCGATTGGGTCTACGTGCCCTATGTCGGTGGCGCGATCGCCATTGCCTACCGCCTCGACGAGCTCGGCGGAGCGACGCTGTCGCTCAGCCCGGCGACCATCAACGGGATCTTCGGTGGCACGATCACGAACTGGAACGATGCGTCGATCGCGAACGACCTCAAGAGCAACCCCGTCTGGGTCAACTCCAAGAAGAAGAACGAGTTGAAGGGTGCGTCGGCGATCATCGAGAACACTGCGCCCGGTTCGGCCAAGGTCACCGTCTCGGCCGTCCCGAGCGTGTTCAAGTCGAGCAAGGGCAAGTCGGTCGAGATCGTGAATCAGTCCACCAAGAAAGTCGTCAAGACGGCCGCCTTCTCGAAGGCCGAGGTCAGCATGACGATGGCCGTCTCCGAGGCGATCAAGTACTCCGTGCGGCTCGCCGGCAAGGAGATCGCGGTGTTCGCCGAGACGACGGTGACGATGCCCGACAAGCCGATCGTGGTGGTCTACCGGTCCGACGGCTCGGGCACGACCAACAACTTCTGCAACTTCATGCGGCAGGCTGCGAACAGCGACTGGACGGCCAATGACGCGTTCACGTCGTGCATCCCCGGCGGCTCGGCGAAGGTTGCGTCGTTCGGGTCTCGATACCAGGGCCAGAGTGGTTCGGCCAATGTGTCGAACTACGTGGCGGACAACAGCGGCACGATCGGCTACGCGGAGGTCTCCTTCGTGACCGACGCGGCGCGCGCCGCGAAGGGGATGAAGGCCGCCAACGTGCGCAACGCCGCGGGCAAGTACGTCGGCCCGACGTCGGCCGCGACGTCGTCGTTCCTCAGCGCATCGACCGTTGACGCGAAGGGATTCGTGACGTTCGACTACAAGCAGGCAGCCAATGCGACCGCGTATCCCATCGTGGCGATCACCTACGCCCTCGGCAAGATGGCGAAATCCGCGAAGAACGCGGTGGTGAGCGATTACATGCAGTGGGTGCTCAACACCTACGGACCGCAGAACGCCGAAGCCCTCGGATACGCACCGTTGACCGGTGCACTCAAGGACGCGGCGCTCGCGCAGGCGAAGCTCGTCAACTCCAAGTAGCGATTGGTCGACGCAGCGACTGCGTCGACGACCACGAATCTCACGTGGCAGGGCCCCGGGGAAACCCGGGGCCCTTTCGCGTGCGTCGTGCGGCGCTCAGCTCCCCGCGTCGAGGACGCGGGTGATGAACAGAGCTGCGACGAGTCCGGCGACTTGCGAGGCCATGAATGCCGGGACGGATCCGGGGGCGATGCCCGTGAAGGTGTCGGTGAGGCTGCGCGCGATGGTCACCGCGGGGTTGGCGAGCGACGTCGACGACGTGAACCAGTAGGCGCCTCCGATCCAGATCCCGACCGCCACGGGTGTCCAGGACGCGCGGGCGACGCCCACGAGATGGATCACGAGCAGCAGTCCCGTCGTCGCGACGACCTCACCGAGCCAGACGCCGGTGCCCGACCGCACCTTCGTCGACGCGGTCACGGGCGCGAGGTCGAACATGAGGTTGGCCACGATCGCACCGCTGCACGCACCCGCGAGCTGGGAGATCGCGTAGACCGGCCACTCACGCGCGGGGAGCGACCCTCGGACGACGGCAGCCAGCGTCACGACCGGGTTGAAATGGGCCCCGGAGATGTGGCCGAACATGAGGATCACGCAGATCAGCGGCCCGACCGTTGCGGCGGCGTTGGCCAGCAGTCGGACGCCGTCGTCAGCGGTGAGCCGCTCCGCCATGATCCCCGAGCCGACCACCGCCGCGACGAGCCAGGCGCTGCCGAGGTATTCGGCGAGCGCGCGGTGGCGCAGCGGCCCCGTCACGAACGGCTTGATGCGCCGGGCCTGCGGAGGTCGACGCCGAGGTCGATGAGGAGGTCCTCGACGCGCCTGCGGATGTCGTCGCGGATCGGCCGGACGTCGGCTACGTCGAGCCCCGCCGGATCGTCGAGCGCCCAGTCCTCGTACCGCTTGCCGGGGAAGATCGGGCAGGCGTCCCCGCATCCCATCGTGATGACCACGTCGGCGGCCTGCACGATCTCGGTGGCGAAGGGCTTGGGGAACTCGTCGCGGATGTCCACCCCGACCTCCGCCATGGCGGCGACTGCGGCCGGATTGAGGTCCCGTCCGTGGTCCGAACCACCGGAGTAGACCTCGACACCGTCCCCGGCCAAGTGCCGGACCCACCCGGCGGCCATCTGGGAGCGGCCCGCGTTGTGGACGCAGACGAAGAGCACGCTCGGCACGGCGTTCGTGGCGAGACCGCGGACCTTCGCGAGCGCTCGCATACGGTCGCCCGCGTACCGCACCGTGAAGACAGGAACGAACGTGCGCACCTTCGCGTCCGCGAAGCTCTCGTAACAGTCGGCGACGATGGGTCGGATCTCCGACTCGTCGAACATCCCGGCAAACCGCCGGGCGAGCTGCTGGACGGCCTGCTCGACGATCTCGTGTGCGTCGGGGGATTGGATCAGGTTCATCGTGACCGTGCCTGTCGTGTGGTGAGTGGTGAGATTCGTCCCCGCAGTTCGTCGACGGTCGCATCGAAGGCGGCGCGCGTCCCGATCGCCGCCGGGTCGGGGATGGACCAGTGCAGCCACTCGCGGGCCCGGCCCACCGTCTCGTGCGCGTCGTCGCAGACGGTGACGACCGTGCGCCCGGCCGTCGGTGCGCGCCGAAGGTGCCGAGGCGGGGCGCCCTCGAGTCGCAGCCCGTGGCGCCGTGCCGTCGAGGTGGCGAGGGGATGGACGGCGTCGGCCGGGTTCGTCCCGGCACTCGTCGCGTCGAGACCGGTCAGTCCGCGCCACACGGCGACGGCCAGCTGCGAACGGGCCGAGTTGTGCGTGCACACGAACAGCACGCGTCGTGGTGCAGGCGGGACGATCAAGCCCACGCCCAGAGCGGCGGCGGTCCCACGTCGCAACGCGACGAAGCGACGGCGGCCGTCGGCGCGCGAGGTGAGGCGGCGCACGATCGATGCATCCTCGAGCACGTCCAAGTGATGGGCGAGCAGGCTCGGAGAGATACCGCATCGCGCGGCCAAGTCGCGAGGCGAGTGATCGCCAAGCCAGAGCATCGTGACGATGCGCAGGCGATCCGGGTCTCCCAGTGCGGCGTACGCCGCGGCCCGGCGCCGGAGGTCCATGTCCCCGCCATAGTACTTCAATTAATCTTGAACGAATGGTCGTGCCGAGCGGGGACCGAGCGCCCGGGGGTAATGAGGCTTCGCGGGGGTCGTCAGGCCTCGCCGGGGTCGTCCGGAGGCGGGAATTCGCGGAGGAACTCCTCCAGTTGGCGTCCCAGTTCCTCGGCCGTCGGGATGTCCTGCTCGGCACAACGGTCGTGGTCCACCTCGAGGGCGCGCACGAATTCGGCGGTCTCCTCGTCACCCTCGACGGCCGTGTCGTGGAGCTCGGCCCAGCGCTGGATCTCTTCGGAGAGCTCCGCATGTCGGGTGGGCACCCCGAGCACGCGCTCCAGGTGGCGCAGCAGGGCCGCGGAGGACTTGGGGTGTTGTGCACCGCCGTGGAGGAGGTACGCCGGCACGCCCACGCGCAGCGACACGGCGGGGATGCGCGCGTGGTCGAGGCGCTCGAGCAGCACGCCGGCGACACCCGTGACGCCTTCGTACGTGGGGCGCGAGAGGTGCAGGCGCGTGGCGAGTGTGGCATCGGTCGTGCTGCCCACGACCGTCGGAACGCGCGTGTGCGGCACCGCCTCGGGCGTGGCGCCCACCGTGACGACCGTGCGGCAGGCGAGTCGGTGGGCGACGCCGACGAGCAGGTCGACGAACGACCGCATGCGCAGGTGCGGCTCCACGCCCGCGAGCACCACGAGGTCCCGGGCCCCGTCGGGAAAACGGGCGACGAGTACCTCGTTGTCCGCCCAGCGGATGCGGCGCTCGTCGTCCTCGTCCAGGTAGGTCTCGGGGCGCTCCTGGGTGAAGTCGAAGAACGGATCGGGATCGATCGTGGCGACGATGGTGACGGGGCGCTCGTCGAGCATCCAGTCGAGGGCGCTCGTCGCCGCACCCGCGGTGTCGAACGCGCCCCGCAGGGCGACGACGAACACGGGATCGCGCAGCGCGCCGACGGCGTCCCAGTCGGCCTCGATCGCGTCGCTGTTCACGCCCCCGTCCGCCCGACGTAACTCATGGCTTTCCGCCTCCGCCCACTGTGCCAGCATGGCAGCGATGTCGGCGGCTTCACACGGAGCAGGAGGGCGGCGGGTGTCGGCCCGACTCGCGGCGATCGCCGAGTCGGCGACGCTCGCGGTGGACGCCAAGGCCAAGGCGCTGCAGGCCAAGGGCGAGCAGGTGATCGGCTTCGGCGCGGGGGAGCCCGATTTTCCGACGCCCGAGCACATCGTGGAGGCCGCGGTGCGCGCGGCGCGCGATCCGAAGTCGCACCGCTACACGCCGGCCGCCGGCCTGCCCGCGCTGCGCGAGGCGATCGCAGCCAAGACCGCGCGGGACTCGGGATTTGCGTGCCAGCCCGGCCAGGTGCTCGTGACCGTGGGCGGCAAGTACGCGGTGTTCGTCGCGTTCGCCGCGCTGTGCGATCCGGGCGACGAGGTCATCTGTCCCGCGCCGTACTGGACGACCTATCCCGAGGCCATCGCGCTATCGGGTGGCGTGCCGGTGGTCGTGGACACGACGCAGGAGATGCAGTTCAAGGTGACGGTCGAGCAGCTCGAGCGGGTGCGCACGCCACGCACCAAGGTGCTGCTCTTCGTGTCGCCCGACAACCCGAGCGGCGCGGTGTACTCGCGGGAGGAGACCCTCGCCATCGGCAAGTGGGCCGCCGCGAACGGCGTGTGGGTGGTGACCGACGAGATCTACGAGCACCTCACGTACGGCGGACACGACTTCCACTCCATGCCCACGCTCGTGCCCGAGATCGCGGACCGCTGCGTGATCGTCAACGGCGTGGCCAAGACCTACGCGATGACGGGCTGGCGCGTCGGCTGGATGATCGGCCCGCCCGACGTGATGAAGGCGGCGATCAACTTCCAGTCCCACACGACGTCCAACGTGTCCAACGTGGCGCAGCATGCGGCGCTCGCGGCGGTGTCGGGCGGCCTCGAGGACGTGGCGCGCATGCGCGCGGCCTTCGCGCGGCGCGGGGAGCTGATGCACGCGATGCTGTCGGCCATCCCGGGCGTGGCGTGCATGCGGCCGCAGGGCGCCTTCTACTGCTTCCCCGACGTGCGGGGGCTGCTCGGGCGCGGCCTGGGCGCGACCTCGCTCGAGCTGGCCGACGCGGTGCTGGAGCGGGCCAAGGTGGCGTTCGTGCCGGGCGAGGCCTTCGGGGCGCCGGGACACGCGCGCTTCTCGTTTGCGCTCGGTGACGACGACCTGCGCGAGGGCATCTCGCGCCTCGCCTCCCTCGTCACCGCCTGACGCGGGTCGGTCAGGCGGTCGCGACGGCGACGAGCAGCACCGCGATCTCGCCGAGCTGCTCCGTCGCGCCGAGCGCGTCGCCCGTGACGCCGCCCACCTTGCGGCGCGCCCACGCGCTCATCGCCACGCCCACGCCCACGACGCTCGCCACCATCAGCGCGCCGCGCAGCGGGTCGAGCGCCACCGTCGCGCCCCCCACGACGGCCAGCGCGACGAGCACGCGCGGTCGCGGGAGCCGACGGATGTAGTCGGCGCCGAGCCCGGTCGCGGCCGCGGGTCGGCCCACCAACATCGCCACGAGAGCCCCGGCGCGGCCGAGCGCGTGCGCGAGCACCGCGGCGCGCAGCATGTCGCCCGGCGCGAGCGACCCCAACGCCACGGCGCGCACGAGGATCGAGCCGCAGATCGCCGCGACGCCGTAGGTGCCGTGGCGCGAGTCCCCGAGGATGCGCAGCCGGTCCTCGGGCGTCCATCCGCCGACGAACGCGTCCGCCACGTCGCCGAGCCCGTCCTCGTGGAAGGCCCCGGTGACGAGCAGGCCCGCGACGACGGCCACGACGCCACCGAGCAACGGGGACGTCGTGCGCGCCACGCCCCAGCCGACGGCGCCGACGACGCCACCCACCAACGCACCGACGACCGGAAACCACGGCGTGGCGGCGGCGACGTCGGGATCGCGCCGGTGCAGGCCCGGGACGCGGGTGAGGAAGCTCGCCGCGACGACGAGGCCGCGCCCGATCACGTCGGCACCCCCCACTCCTCGAAGGTGGGCACCTCCACGACACCGGCGCACGCGAAGCGCACGAGCGGCACGGCCGCCACCGCGCCGCTGGCCTCACCGAGCCGCATCCCGAGGTCGAGCAGCGGGGTGAGCCCGAGCGTCTCGAGCAGCAGCCCGTGGCCGGGCTCGGCGGAGCGATGCGCGGCCCGGCAGTGCGCGATCGCATCGGGGTCGAGGCGCGCCAGCACGCACGCCGCCACGGTGACGACGAAGCCGTCCAGGAGCACGGGCATCCGCCGGAGGCGCGCGGCCACGAGCGCACCGACGAGGGCCGCGATCTCGGCACCCCCCACCTCGCGCAGCACCGCCAACGGGTCGGCGAGCGTGCCGATGCGCCCGAGCGCCTCGCGGACCGCCGCGCGCTTGCGGGCCAGGCCCGCGTCGTCCACGCCCGTGCCGCGGCCGACCCACGCAAGCGCGTCGCCACCGCAGAGTGCCGCCGACAGGGCGGCCGCCGCGGTGGTGTTGCCGATGCCCATCTCCCCGAGACAGACGAGGTCGGCCTCGACCGCCTCGACCGCCCGACGGCCGGCGTCGAGGGCGTCGTCGAGTCGCTCGGGCGTCAGCGCGGACTCGCGGCGCAGGTCGCCGGTCGGTCGCCCGACGCCCACGTCCACGGCCGTCACGCTCGCGCCCACCTCGCGCGCGAAGGTGGTGACCGTCGAACGCGAGGCTCGGTAGGCGGCGAGCATCGCCGCCGTGACGCTCGTCGGGTAGGCGCTCACCCCGGAGGCCGCGACGCCGTGGTCGGCGGCGAACACGATCACCGCCGGTCGGCGCACCGCGGGCGTCGTCGTGGCCTGCCATCCGGCCACCCACGCGGCGAGATCGTCGAGCGTGGCGAGGGCCCCCGCGGGCCGCAGCACCCGCTGCGCCCGGGCCCGCACCGCGTCGGCACTGGCCGAGTCGGGCGAAGGGAGGCGCGTGAGCGCCTCGCGGAGCCAGGCGCCGGACACTGCCCGTTCCTCAGTAGTCGATGCCGCGCATGGCACGCAGCCCGCGCTGGTAGGCGTGCTTCACATTGACCATCTCGGTGACGGTGTCGGCCACGTCCAGGATGACCTGCGGCGCGTCCCTGCCGGTGACCACGACGCTCACGTGCCGCGGGCGGTCGCGCAGCGCGGCCACCACCCCGGCGGCGTCGACCCAGCCCCAGTTGATCAGGTAGGTGAGTTCGTCGAGGATCACGAGGTCGTGTCCGCCCCCGCCCACGAGTGCGGCCGCCCGGCCCCAGGCGGCGGCGGCGGTGCGGCGGTCGCGCTCGATGTCGGCGGAGTCCCAGGTGAAGCCGTCCCCGAGCGCGTGCCACTCCACGCCGAGCCTGCGTCCGAGCTCCTCCTCGCCGACGCGCCACTCGCCCGACTTGAGGAACTGCACCACCACCACGCGCCAACCCCGGGCGACGCCGCGCAACATGACCCCGAAGGCCGCGGAACTCTTGCCCTTGCCGTGTCCGGTATGCACCAACACGAGCGACTCGGGGGTGACGAGATCCTCGGGACGCGGGTCGTCTGCGGGTGGTTGCTCGCGTGCGGTCGAGGACGCCGCTTCGCCGTGCGACGGCGTCGACATCTCGTTGACCATCGGAGCGACCGATGGTAGGGTCGCATCGCCTGGCAATAGCAAGGCGGTCATCGCATCAGCGAAGTTCGGTGAAATCCCGACACTGTCGCGCAACGGTAAGGCGGGCCTCGGCCCGCGAGTCCGGTCGCCTGACGCAGTGGTCATCCATTGATCGTCCCCGCACGAGGGACGAAAGGGGTAATGAGATGCGCACGTCCGTGAGGGTCGGCATCGTCGGCCTGTTGATTGCACTCGTGGGATGCGGTGGAGCGGACGATGCGTCCGTCACCACCGTCGCCGAAACGACGACCACGGAGGCGGCGCCCGCCGAATTCCCGGTCACCGTCGGCGACCTCACGCTGGAGACCGAGCCCACCCGCATCGTGTCGCTGTCCCCCACCGCGACCGAGATGCTGTACGCCGTCGGCGCGGGCCCTCAGGTGGTCGCGGTGGACGACTTCTCCAACTATCCCGCGGAGGCCGCCGCGCTCGGCACCGCACTCTCGGGCTACGAACCGAACGTCGAGGCCATCGCCGGCTACGAGCCCGACCTCGTCGTGATCGCCTACGACACGCAGGGTCTCATGGCGCAGCTGCAGTCACTCGACATCCCGGTCTTCATGGCGGCAGCGGTCGCCACGCTGGACGGCGTGTACGAACAGATCGCACAGATCGGTGAGTTGACGGGCCACGCCTCGGAGGCCGAGGCGCTCGTCGAGTCGATGCGCGAGGAGATCGAGACGGTCGTCGCGGGCGTGGAAATGGCCGATCCGGCGCTGACCTACTTCCACGAACTGGACGACACCTACTACACGGTGACCTCCAACACGTTCGTGGGCGCCGTGTACTCGCTCTTCGGACTCGTGAGCATCGCGGACGGCGTGGAGGAGGGCAACGACTATCCGCAGCTCTCCGCCGAGGTGATCGTGGAGAAGGATCCCGACCTCATCTTCCTCGCCGACACCAAGTGCTGCGGCCAGAGCGCGCAGACCGTGGCGACCCGCGACGGCTGGGCCGATCTCTCGGCCGTGAAGAACGGTCACGTGGTGGAGCTGGACGACGACCTGCCGTCGCGCTGGGGCCCGAGGATCGTGGAATTCGTCAAGGCCATCGCGGCTGCGGTCGCCAAGGTGTTGGCCGCGGCGTGAGGTCACGGACCGCCGGCCTCGGCGCGTGGGTGACGGGCGCGTTCGCGCTCGTCGTCGTCGCGCTCGTGGGCGGCGCCATGGTCGGCCCGGCCGGGCCGTCGTGGTGGCGCGTGCCGCTCGCCTTCGCCGATCGGCTGCCGGGCGTCGCCATCGACTCGGGGATCAGCGCGTCGCAGTGGGCGATCGTGTGGGAGATCCGCGCACCGCGGGTGGTGCTCGCCGCACTCGTGGGCGGGATGCTCTCACTCGCGGGCGCGAGCTACCAGGGCGTGTTTCGCAACCCCCTCGTGGACCCGTACCTGCTCGGCGTCGCCGCAGGGGCGGGGCTCGGGGCCACGGTGGCCTTTGCGGTCGGCCGCGACGCGACGCGCACGTGGCCGATCGACCCCGTCCCGCTCGCGGCCTTCGCCGGCGGACTCGCGGCGGTGTTCCTGACCTACCTCGTCGGCACGGCCTTCGGCACCTCGCGTTCCGCGACGACGCTCGTGCTCGCGGGCGTCGCCGTCACCTCGCTCGCCACGGCCATGCAGACCTTCGTCCTGCAGCGCAACAACGACGTGGTGCGACAGGTCTACTCCTGGATCCTCGGGCGGCTGTCGAGCGCCACGTGGGCCGACGTGCGCATGGTGGCGCCGTACGTGGTCGTGTCGAGCGTGGTGTTGCTGCTCCATCGGCGCATGCTCGACCTGCTCCGGGTCGGCGACGAGGAGGCGGCGTCACTCGGAGGCGACGTGCGCCGCGTGCGGCTCGTCGTCGTGCTCGCGGCGACGCTCGGGACCGCGGCAGCCGTCGCGGTGAGCGGGCTCATCGGATTCGTGGGCATCATCGTGCCGCACGCGGTGCGCCTCGTGGCCGGCGCGACCTATCGGCGCGTGCTGCCACTCAGCCTCCTCGTCGGCGCCGCGTTCCTCATCGCGGCCGACATCCCCGGTCGCGTGCTCACCGACCCCGCCGAGACGCCCATCGGGGTCGTGACGGCGTTCTTCGGCGCGCCGTTCTTCCTGTTGCTGCTGCGCACGAGGCGCGTCGCGTGAGCGGCGTGCCGGCCGTCGAGGCGCCCGACGCCCGCGGGCTCGCGGTCGAGCGGGTCCGCGTCGCGTTCGGCGGGTGCCCCGTCGTCGTCGACTTCAGCGATCGGGTCGGTGCGGGGGAGTGGCTTTGCATCATCGGTCCCAACGGCGCGGGCAAGTCGTCGCTGCTCAAGGCCGTCGCGGGCGTGCTGCCCCACGACGGCACGGTGCGGGTCTCGGGCGCGGACCTCGCGGGCGTGGGGGCCCGCGCGCGCGCAGCGCGCGTGGCATTCGTCCCGCAGGCGCCCGTGCTCCCCGCCGACATGAGCGTGGAGGAGTACGTCTTGCTCGGACGCAACCCGCACGTGCGGCCCTTCGCGCGCGAGACCGCCCGCGACCGCGAGGTGGTGGCCGACGTGATCGCGCGGCTGGATCTTGCGCCCTACGCGCGCCGGCCGCTCGACACCCTCTCGGGTGGCGAGCGGCAGCGGCTCGTCATCGCCCGGGCCCTCGCGCAGGAGGCGCCCGTGCTGCTGCTCGACGAACCCACGAGCGCGCTCGACATCGGCCACCAGCAGCATGCGCTCGAGCTCGTCGACGCGCTGCGGCGTGAGCGTGGCCTCGCCGTGGTGTCGGCGATGCACGACCTCACCCTCGCGGGCCTGTACGCCGACCGGCTCGTGCTGTTGCACCAGGGGGTGCGCGTGGCGTCGGGCACGGCGCAGCAGGTGCTGCGCAGCGAGACTCTCGCGGAGTTCTACGGCGTCGCCGCGCGGGTCGAGCATCAGGCCGACGGCACGGTCGTCGTCGTGCCTCAGCGCGCAACGCGCTGAGCTCCGCGCGGCGCGCGACGGGCTGCCCTCAGCCGCCACGCCCGGCCTCCGCACGCAGCCGCCACACCCGGCCTCCGCACGCAGCCGCCACACTTGGAGGGTGGATCCCTCCGTGGCTCGCGAACTGGATGCGACCGTGGCGGGGTGTGCGGCGGCGCACCAACGCCTGCTCGCGACGCTGGACTCGGCGCTCGACGACGACGCATGCCGTGCGCCGTCGCGCCTGCCCGGCTGGTCGCGCGGTCACCTGCTGACGCACCTCGCGCGCAATGCCGAGAGCCATGCCCGCGTCCTGGCCACCGCCGCACGGGGCGAGACGACCGAGCAGTACCCGGGCGGCGCTCCCGCGCGCGCCGCGGCGATCGACGCGGGGGCCGGGCGTGCGGCGGCGCCGCTCGTGGCCGACGTGCGCGCCACCATCTGGGCGCTCGAGTCGGCGTGGGCGCTCGCGAGCCCCGTGGCGTGGGCGGGTGGCGCGGTCGCGTCCCACGCGGGTGGCGCACGCATCGCCGCGGTGGACCTCCCCGCGATGCGGTGGCGCGAGGTCGAGGTGCACCTCGCCGACTTGGACCTCGGCCCCACGTGGCGCGACTGGTCCGACGGCTTCGTGCGCGCCGACCTGCCGCGCATGACGGCGCGCTGGCGCAGCCGGCGACCGATGGGGATGACGGATCTCCCGGCCGCGGCGCTCGCGCTCGCCCCCACGGAGCGACTCGCGTGGCTGCTCGGGCGTCACTCGGTCGCGGGGCTCCCCACC
>Ga0233425_10001394_pt1 | contig 54395 bp, 55 predicted proteins | sample Watercolumn_Towu_2_FD_181712 | JGI IMG/M metagenome (GOLD analysis project Ga0233425, IMG submission 181712) | Freshwater microbial communities from Lake Towuti, South Sulawesi, Indonesia - Watercolumn_Towuti2014_140_MG | ecosystem: Environmental > Aquatic > Freshwater > Lake | place... | reverse complement strand
ATGAGGACAATGTCGGCTCATCTCATTCTGCCGGGGCTAGCCCCGGCAGAATGAGATGAAAGGGCCACCAACTAGGGAATTTTCAAAGCCCACTTTTGCGGAGAATTGCACGACCGATGACAGCTTCTTCCAACCCCGGTTGCGGTTCGCCAGCCTCGACGAGCTCAATGGCTGGCTGGAGGCCGAGTGCCAGCGCTGGGCGGAACGACAGGCACACCCGGAACAGGGCGAGCTGACCGTGGCGCAGGCGCTGGAGATCGAGCGATCGGCACTGCAGCCGATGCTGGGACCGTTCGACGGCTTTAACGAGAGCGAGCATGCGGTGACGGGCACCTGCCTGATCAGCTTCGATCGCAACCGCTACTCGGTTCTCTCGACGGTGGCGCGGCGGACGGTGCAGGTCCGGGCCTATGCCGACCGCATTGTCGTGCGCTGCGGCGAGGAGGTTGTCGCCGAGCATCCCCGCTACTTCGGGCGCAACCGCACGATCTATGACCCCTGGCATTATCTGCCGGTACTGGCCCGCAAGCCCGGAGCGCTGCGGAACGGCGCGCCCTTCCAGGACTGGGATCTGCCGCCGGCGCTGGCGCGCCTGCGCCGCAAGCTTGGCAATGGCGACGATGCCGACCGCCGGTTCGTCCGTGTGCTGTCGGCCGTGCTGACCGATGGTCTGGAGCCGGTCGAAGCGGCCGTCCGCGAGGCATTGGCGACCGGCACGGCGAGCGACGACCTGATCCTCAACATCCTGGCGCGGCGCCGCGAACCGCCGCGACCGCTCACCATCATCACCTCCGAAGACAGCGCCTTGCGCCATCCGCCGATCGCCGACTGCGCCCGTTACGACCAGCTGAGGACCTTCGATGCAGCGGCATGACATGATCGAGGCGATGCGCGGGCTTGGGCTCAAGGGCATGGCGGGCGCGTTCGACGATGCGGTCACCACCGGCCTTCAGCGCCAGCGCACCACGATGGAGATACTGACCGACCTTCTGCGCGCGGAAGCAACACATCGCCATGCTGCCTCGATCCGATACCGGATGGCGGCCGCCCGGCTGCCGGTCGTGAAGGATATCGATGCGTTCCGGTTCGAGGGCACGCCGATCAACGAGGGGCTGGTGCGTTCGCTGCACAGTGGCGCGTTCCTGCCCGCTCGGCGCAACATCGTCCTGGTCGGCGGCACGGGCACCGGCAAAACCCACCTGGCCATCGCCATCGCCGCCAATGTCGTTCGCTCGGGTGCGCGAGGCCGCTACTTCAACACCGTCGATCTGGTGACCCGCCTCGAAGAGGAGGCCAGGATCGGCAAGAGCGGCGCTCTCGCCGCCCAGCTATCCCGACTCGACCTGATCGTGCTCGACGAACTGGGATATCTGCCGTTCGCCCGCTCGGGCGGCCAGTTGCTGTTCCACCTGATCAGCAAGCTCTACGAGCAGACCAGCGTCATCATCACCACCAACCTCGCGTTCGGCGAATGGCCCACCGTGTTCGGCGATCCCAAGATGACCACCGCGCTCCTTGATCGCGTCACCCACCATTGCGACATCGTCGAGACCGGCAATGACAGCTGGCGCTTCAAAAACCGCAGCTGATCGCCCCCACCGACCTCCGATTAAAAGATGCTTTGCGCTGCGCGCGCCTCCGGTCGGGCTCCGCCCTCCCTACGCCGCGCGCAGCGCAAAGGCGCGTGTCCGATCAACCTTGCGCCATCGTGAAAGGGGGTCCCTTTTGCGCGCCGATAGGGGGTCCCGTTTGCACGCCGATTGACATCGGTGGCCTAGATCCGCAACGCCGGGGGGACGATGCGGTTGCCGCGATCGGCGACACGTGGGGCGTCGGTCGGCGAGCCGAGTCCGGGACGCGCTGGAACGAGTCCGGCGCTCGCGCACTTTGGACTCCATGAAGAACAACGGCCATCCATCATGGCGCGCATGACCGCAGCGCCAAGGAAAGCGGCTTCCACCAGCCGCGCGCCGCCCTTCCGCGCAGTGCAACTCGCAACGCTGGTCGACACGGTTCCTACCGGCAACCGCTGGCTGCACGAGATGAAGTATGACGGTTACCGCGTGCTGCTGAGCGTCGGCGGGGGCGAGGCCGTTGCCTATACCCGCTCGGGTCTCGACTGGTCGGAGAAGTTTAGCGGACTGGTTGCCGACGCCCTGAAGCTGAAGGTTTCCTCCGCGCTCATCGACGGCGAGGCGGTCGTGCTCGATGCCGACGGCCGCTCGAGTTTCCAGGCCCTGCAAAACGCGCTCAAAGGGGCGCCGGCTTCGATCGATTATTTCGCGTTCGACCTGCTGGAGCTCGACGGCGAGGATCTAACCCAGTTGCCACTCACGGAGCGCAAGGCGAAGCTCGCGAAGATCCTGCCCAAGGGCAAGTCGCGGTTGCGCTATTCGGATCACATTGCCGGCAATGGCGAGAAGTTGCTCGACCAGTTCTGCGCGGCGGGCCTCGAAGGGGTGATCTCGAAGCGGGCCGACGGCCGCTATGTCGGCTCGCGATCGGGCGGCTGGCTGAAGACCAAATGCATCAAGCGGCAGGAGTTCGTCGTGGTCGGCTGGACCCCTTCGGACAAGTCGCGGTTATTCCGATCGCTGATCCTGGGTGTCCATGAGGACGGCGTCCTGCGCTATGCCGGCAAGGTCGGCACCGGCTTCGATACCCAGGAGATCATCGACCTGATGGCGGTGATGGCGCCGCTCGAGCAGGAGGCGCCGACCGTCAAGGCGCCGCGCGCAGAGGTGCGCGGGGCGCACTGGCTGCGGCCAACGCTGGTCGCAGAAATTGCATTTACCGAAATGACAAACGAAGGGACCCTCCGGCATCCGTCCTTTCTGGGCCTGCGAGAAGACAAGAAGCCCGAGGCTGTGGTCGTCGAGACCGAGGCGCCGGTTGAGGCGGTGACGGCCGAGACCTCGTCGATCAAGATCACCAACCGCGACCGTGTCATTTTTCCCGAAGGGAAGCTTACCAAGGGTCAGCTGGCCGATTATTATACGCAGGTCGCTCCGATCATGCTGCCCTGGATCGGTTCGCGGCCGATCAGCCTCGTTCGCTGCCCGCAAGGCCGAGCCAAGAAATGCTTCTTCCAGAAGCATGACGCGGGCAGTTTTGGCGACGCTGTACGGCATGTCGCCATTCGCGAGAAGGACGGGCACGACGAGCCCTATCTCTATGTCGATACCGCGGACGGCCTGCTCACATGCGTACAGATGGGCACGATCGAGTTCCATGGTTGGGGCGCCAGGATCGAGGATGTCGAGAGGGCCGACCGGCTGGTCTTCGATCTTGATCCCGACGAGGGCCTGGATTTCGAGAATGTGCGCAGCGCCGCCTTCCACTTTCGCGAGATCCTGCAGTCGATCGGGCTCGAGACCTTCCCGATGGTGACCGGCGGCAAGGGCGTCCATGTGATCGCGCCGCTTGTTCCGCAAGCGGAGTGGCCGGAGGTGAAAGACTTTGCGCATCGGCTGGCCCAAGCGGTTGCCCAGAGTGACCCTGAGCATTTCACGGCCGCCCTGCCGAAAGCGCAGCGCAAGGGCCGCATCTTTGTCGACTATCTTCGCAACCAGCGCGGTGCGACGGCGGTCATGCCCTATGGGGTCCGCGCGCGCGAAGGCGCGCCGGTCGCCGTACCCATCACATGGAAGGAAATGGAGACGATCGACAAGCCCTCGCACTGGACCATTCGCGATGGCGCCGAACTGGTGAAGCGGGCCGGCTCCAAGGCGCTCAGCGGTTGGGGCCGCGCCGACCAGACCCTGCCTGACCTGTGAAGATCGCCACCTATAATGTGAACGGCGTCAATGGCCGGCTGCCGGTGCTGCTGCGCTGGCTTGAGGAAGCGCAGCCTGATGTGGTTGTGCTCCAGGAATTGAAGGCGCCGCAGGAGAAGTTTCCGGAAAGTGCGATCCGCGATCTTGGCTATGATGTCATCTGGCACGGACAGAAGTCGTGGAACGGCGTTGCGCTGCTCAGCCGCGTCGGCGAAATCCACGAGACGCGGCGGGGGCTTCCGGGCGATCCCGACCCGGGCCAGAGCCGCTATATCGAGGCGGCGGTCAACGGCATCCTGATCGGCGGGCTTTACCTGCCAAACGGTAATCCGCGGCCTGGCCCCAAGTTCGACTACAAGCTGCGCTGGTTCGACCGGCTGATCGAGCATGCGGCGGGGTTACTGGAGAGCGGACTGCCGGTGATGCTGGCGGGCGACTTCAATGTCATGCCGACCGATCTCGACGTCTACAAGCCGGAGCGCTGGCTCGACGACGCGCTATTCGCACCCGAAGTAAGGGCGGCCTATTTCCGGCTGCTGGATCAGGGCTGGACCGACGCGCTGCGCACGTTGCACCCGGGCGAGGTCATCTACACCTTCTGGGACTATTTCCGGAACGCCTATGGCCGCAATGCCGGCCTGCGCATCGATCACCTGCTGCTCAGCCCCGCGCTTGCCGACCGGCTGCTCGATGCCCAGGTCGACCGCCATGTCCGGGGCTGGGAAAAGACCAGCGACCATGCCCCGGTCTGGATCGAACTGGCCGACAAGCCAAAGCGCAAGCGAGCCCCCAAGGCGAAAATATGATGGAGATCGAAAGCTTCCTGCTCGGCGAGAATGACTGGGTGCCGAACAATGCGCGGTTGCCGGTCGTCATCTATCGCAGCGCGCTGGACGGCGAGGGCGAAGACCTGGCCGGCCGGTTCGAGGCCTTGTTCGAGGATCATGGTTGGCCGCCGGATTGGCGCGACGGCGTATTCGATTATCACCATTATCATTCGACCGCACACGAGGTTTTGGGCGTGTTCGCGGGCGAAGCGACGCTCGAGCTTGGCGGGCCAGACGGGCGCAAGGTGTCCGTCGCAGGCGGCGATGCGCTCATGCTGCCGACCGGCACCGGCCACCGCGCCATCGATGCGAGCGAGAATTTCCAGGTTGTCGGTGCCTATCCGCGGGGACAGGGCTGGGACATCTGCCGCGAAGCGCCCGACGATGCGGCGCGCGCGCGGATGGAGGCGCTTCCCGATCCGAAGCATGACCCCGTTACCGGCGAAATGGGGGCAAGGACTGGCGCCTGATCATGACAGGCGCATAGGAGGATCGAGCCTTGCTCTTGGACAGTGCGAACCAGAGTCCGGCTTGGGTGGGGAACGCGAACCCGTGCTGGACGCTTCAGCGGTTATGAAAACACAAGAGGACGCGCCGGCCGACACCGGCGAGGCAGGAACGATCGTCGATGCGCAGGAAGCCGCGGAAAATGCGGGTCTCGTCTACGTAACCGACGACAGCCCGGGAATCGTCCGCCAGCCCTACCGTGGCAAGTTTCGCTATCGCGATGCCCGGGGCAACGTCGTGACGGACGAAAAAACCCTGAAGCGGATCGCTTCGCTCGCCATCCCCCCGGCCTATACCGATGTCTGGATCTGCCCCAAAGCAAACGGGCACATCCAGGCGACCGGCCGTGACGCAAAGGGCCGCAAGCAGTATCGTTACCATCCGCGTTTCCGCGAGGTGCGCGACAGCACCAAGTACGAGCACATGCTGGACTTCGCAAAGGCCCTTCCTGGCGTGCGCGAACGCATCGATGCCGATCTCAAGAAGCGCGGGCTACCGCGCGAGAAGGTCCTGGCCGCCGTCGTGCATCTTCTCGAGACAACGATGATCCGCATCGGCAACGCGGATTATGCCAAGCAAAACAAGAGTTATGGGCTCACGACCCTCCAGGACCGCCATGTCGCGATTGACGGCGCTGAGCTCCGATTCAATTTCAAGGGCAAGAGCGGAAAGCAGTGGCGGCTGAAGCTGAAGGATCGGCGCATCGCGAAGATCGTCAAGGCCAGCCAGGATCTGCCCGGACAGCATCTGTTCCAATATGTGGGCGAAGACGGCGCGCAGTACGAAGTCACCTCGAACGATATCAACGCTTATCTTCGGGAGATTTCCGGGACGGACATCACCGCCAAGGATTTCCGCACCTGGAATGGCACGGTGCTCGCCGCTCTGGCGCTGTCCGAATATGAAAAGGTCGACAGCCAGGCTGCGGCGAAACGAAATGTCCGGACCGCAATCGAAGCCGTCGCTTCGCGGCTTGGCAACACGCCCACTGTGTGCCGCAAGTGCTACATTCATCCCGAAGTTTTCGAGAGCTACCTGAGCGACGAATTGGTCCTGGAAGCGCGGGACGCCGTCGAGAAGGAGCTTCGGGAAGACTTGTCCCGCCTCCGTCCGGAAGAAGCGGTCGTGCTGGCCTTCCTACAGCGCCGGCTCGCCGAAAAGGCAAAGATCCCGGCGTTGTAGCGATGCAATGAATGGCGGGACGCTGGCCCGTCTCTCCTGTTACTCGCGCCAATTCTCGGCAGCCCCGCTAGCTCATGGTGTTGAAGGCCCGCGCCTATGCAAGGGGACACAAGGCGATCTGTCCGCGCCAATATTAGCTGCGGCCGACGACCGAGGCGCGCGCCGTAGCGCTGGGGGGTGTCAGGTGGGGCCGCCCGGCTGCGGGCGGCCCGCCTTCAACGAAAGCTCGCCTTCAGCCGTGTGCCGGCGAAGCGCTGGGCTTCTCCAGCTTTACGGATCACCGCATCGGCGCCGAAGAACTCATGCGTAACGCCAGGATAGAGCTGCGTTGCAACCGGCACACCCGCGGCGCGCAGCCGGCCTGCAAGCGTCTGGCCCTCGGACGTCAACGGATCGATCTGGGCCTGGATGAGGGTCACGGGCGGGAGACCGCGCAGGTTTGCCGCGACGAGATTGATGCGCGGATCGGTTGCGTCAGCCGGGCCGCGCGTCGTGTGATGGAGGAACCAGGCCATGGCCGCCCGATTGAGCGGCATGGCATTCGCGTTTTCCTGATAGGAGGGGGTGTTGAGGTCGGAACCGGCGATCGGATAGATGGTCAATACATGCGCGGGCTTTTGCAACTTGGCATCGCGCGCGGCGATCGCGGTCGCGAGGGCGAGGTTGCCGCCGGCGCTTTCGCCCGCGAGCGCGATCTTGCGCGGGTCACCACCGATCTCGCCGGCATGGCCGAGCGCCCAGCGGTATGCCGCGAGGGCGTCGTCGTGCTGAGCCGGGAATTTCGCCTCGGGCGCCTTGCGATATTCGACCGAGATCACGATCGCGCGCGCTTCTCGGGCGAGGGCACGGGCCGAGGCATCATAGGTGTCGATGGTCGCGAGCACCCATCCGCCGCCATGGTAGTAGACGATGACGGGAAGGGGACCTTGTGCGTCGGCCGGTCGATAGACCCGTGCTGGGATCGGACCCGCCCCGCCGGCTACCTGGATATCCTGCGTCGCGACGCCGGGTGGAGGCGCAACCGGGCGACCCTGCTTCTGGAGCACGGCCTTTACCCCGTCGGCGAAGCTCGGTTGCAGGCGCGCTTCGGCCGGACTGAGCGTGTGGTAGGGCCGCAGGCCAAGCCCTTTCAAGGCATCGAGAACGGCCTGGTTGTCGGCGTCGACCTTGGCGCCGCTCGCCGGGATGCCCGGCTGGCCCTGCGCCGCCGCCGCCAAAACCGGCGCCGCTACGGGCCCGAGCGCGGCGAAGGCAAGAGCCGCGGAGACAAGCGTGCCGGCGGCGAGCAAAGGCGCTTTACGCATGAAAAGTGTTTCCCTGTTGCATGAAGTTGCGACAGGTGAACGGGCGCTGCGCACGCCCGTTCCCTAAGTCATTCCAGCTGCGGAAATAAATCATGTGCGAGTTGTCGCGCGGCAGGAACTGCGGAACCGATCCGTCGTTCTCGAAAAACGCTGCTCAATGCAAAGCGCCGAAAAGGATGCTCCCATGATTTCGACTTCCGCAAGGCTGCTCTGCCTCCTTTCGTTCGGACTGGCCGGCTCTGCCTTTGCCCAGAGCCCATCGAATCCCCCGCCGCCGACGCCCGCCTCCACCGGCGCGGCGATGCCCTATCTTCAGATTGCCGGGGAAAGCGACGTCTACGAGGTGACCTCTAGCCAGATCGCGGTGCAGCGATCGCAGAACCCGCGCGTCCGCGCCTTTGCGTCGATGCTGATCGATCACCATACGAAGACGACGAATGTCACGCTGACGCAGGCAAAGGCCGCCGGGCTTGTTCCGCCGCCGGCAGTCCTGGGGCAGGGCACGCGCGCCCAGATCGACCAGCTCTATGCCGCGAGCCCGGCGGATTTCGACCGGATCTACATCGCGCAGCAAATCCCGGCGCACGAACAGGCGCTCGCGGTCCAGACCGCCTATGCGCAGACCGGCGACAAGGCGCCGCTGCGCACGGCCGCCACCGGTGCGATCCCGATCATCAAGCAGCACCTCGAGCATGCGCGTTCGCTCAAGAGCGGCCTGTGAAACCGATAAGCCAAGGAGAGACCGTGAAGCTCAGCGCTATCCTCGCCGGCACCTGCGCCGCACTCGCCCTGTCGACCGCCGCTTATGCGCAGCAGGGGGATGGCACCGACGTTCAGGTCGCGATCCATGTCTTCAAGCCGGACAAGGCCCCGGCGATACCCGAGCGGCTCGCCGGGCTCAAGACGCCTGCAGGTTTCACGGTCACGACCTTCGCCACGGGCCTCAAGAATCCGCGGATCATTGCCGTGGCGCCCAATGGCGGGATCTATGTCAGCCGGCGCGAGCAGGGCGACGTCGTACTCCTGAAGGACGCCGACGGAAATGGCGTGGCCGATGGGCCGCCGGTGGTCGTTGCGAACCGCCCGAGCGCCCACGGCCTCGCGATCAAGGACAACAAGCTCTACATCGCGACGGTGAAGGAGATTTTCGTCGCCGACATCCGGCCCGACGGCATGCTCGGACCGCTCCAGATGATCGTCGGCGACTTGCCCGATGGCGGCCAGCACCCCAATCGGACGATGGCCTTCGGACCTGACGGCATGCTCTATGTGAGCGTGGGCTCCACCTGCAATGCGTGCAACGAGAGCAATCCTGAAAACGCATCGATCCTGCGTGTCTCGCCCGATGGGAAGACCCGGACGATCTTCGCCCGTAATCTGCGCAACACGATCGGCTTCGGCTGGCATCCGGCGACCGGCGAGCTGTGGGGAATGGACCACGGCATCGACGATCTCGGCGACGACCAACAGCCCGAAGAGCTGAACCGCATCGAGCAGGGCAAGCAATATGGCTGGCCTCATGCCTTCGGCGCTGGCGCGATCCACCCCCAGACGACCCCGCCCGGGGAGATCACCAAGGCCCAGTGGCTTGCGGCAAGCACGCCGATGGTGCTCGGCTACACCGCGCACGCCGCGCCGATGAGCCTCGTCTTCTATTCGGGCGGCAATTTCCCGGCCGAGTTCCAGAACGATGCCTTCGTTGCGATGCGCGGATCATGGAACCGCAAACCGGCCTCGGGCTACGAGATCGTACGGATCCGCTTCCAGAACGGTCAGCCGCAACGCTTCGAGCCCTTTGTCACGGGTTTCCTGACCGACGACGGGACGCGCCATATCGCCCGTCCCGTTGGCCTCGCCATGCTGAAGGACGGCTCGCTGCTCCTTTCGGACGATGGCAATGGCACGATTTTCCGCGTTGCCTACACGGGCGGGGCCGCAGCCCCCACCGCAGCAGCCGTGCCGCCCGCGCAGCCAATGCTTGCGCAGGCCGCCAAGGGTGTGGGGGTCCCGCTGGTACTCGACCGGCCCGAGACGGCTGGTGCCCGCGGCCGGATTGCGGTGCGTTCGCCCGCCATCGCGCCGCAGGCGCTGATCCCTGAACGCTATAGCGAATATGCCGATGCGGTGTCGCCGCCGCTTGCGTGGGATCCCGTGCCCGGCGCGCAGTCCTATGTGCTCATCATGGAGGACCCGGACTCGCTGCCGATCAATCCGTTCGTCCATTGGGTCGCCTGGAATATTCCGCCCTCGACGACCAGCCTTCCCGAAGGTCTGCAGGAGCAGGAGCGGCTGACCTTGCCGGATGGCATGATGCAAGGGCGCAACAGCCGAAATACGCCCGGATATTTCGGCCCGCAGCCGCCGGTCGGTGACCCCGCGCATCGCTACGCATTCCAGGTGCTGGCGCTAGACAAGGCCCTCGATCTGCCGATCGGCGCAGACCGCGATCAGGTGCTTGCCGCCGCGCAGGGCCACGTCATCGCCAAGGGCTCGCTCGTGGGCCGCTACCGCCAGGCCGAGAAGCCGCCGAAGTCGGGCGTCCTGCCCGCGGGCGTCGCCAAGACGGTCGGAACCAAGATGCCCGCGACCCGCCGCTGACGACCGAACGAGAGGCTGGTGCGCGGTGCGCACCGGCTTTTCCGCTGCGGCTAATTTCCCTCGGTTTGAAGGTCCGGTCGTTTCGGCGACGTGTCGGTTAACCGCTCACCGGACGCGGTCCGATGAGAACTGGCCCGTGACGTGATGCTCCGGGAACGCCCGCGTTTGACACGACGTTGCACGGACAAAGGCCGAAGATGACAGATGCTCCGCAACTTCTTGGCCCGATGCAGGACATACCTCGACCATGCCACTCTACTTTTTCGACATCTACAATGACGAAACGACCGAGGATGATAACGGCATCGAACTTGCCGATAGCGAGGCGGCGCTGAAGCGCGCCCGCGCCGAGGCGCAGAACCTGGCTGCAGAATCCATCCGCGAGCACGGCCATCTCATCCTCGATCACCGCATCGTGGTGCGCGACGGGAATGGCGCGACGATCGGCGAGGTTCGTTTCGACGAGGCGGTCGAAGTGCGCCAAAGCGGCGGCAAGAGCGAGCCTCGACGATCATAAACGGCCCGCCACCGGCCGCGATGGGCTGGACCGGGAATTCCGATGCCGGCGCGGAAGAGCGCCCGCGCTGCTCCGGCAGCCTGACGCACGGTGAGGGTACAGAGCAAAACCAGCGGGAACCCCCCACGCTCTTTCGGGATTTCGGACAGCGCCAGCAACGAGCGGACGTGTTTGTCAGATGGATCCACGTTTCAGTTTTGACCGAATGACCGACGAGGCCACGCATTGGATCGGGGCCAACTGGCTCGAGATCGCGATTGCCACCGCCGCGGGCGCGGCGATCTATCTGCTGCTCAACCTTGTGCGCGGATGGAGTGTAAAACTGTGCCAGCGGGGCGAAGGCGCGGCGAGCTGGTACAGTATCCTGGGGCGAGCCTTCGGACGTACCGGGCAGATCTTCATGATCCTTGTCGCCGCCCGGCTCGTAGTGGGATACGCCGACGCACCGGCCTGGCTGACTACCACGGTCGCCACTTTGTTCACGATCTCCGCGGTATTCCAGGGCGCGCTATGGGCCCGAGAAGTCGTCTTCGGAGCGATCGAGCATCGCATGCGCGACCAGGAGCATAACAGTCGGGCACTCATGAGCGCCCTTGGCATCATACGGCTCCTTGTGACGATCTCCCTCTTCGCGATCGCGCTCGTGGTGGTGCTGAGCAATCTGGGGGTGAACGTCACCGGGCTGGTTACGGGCCTTGGGATTGGCGGCATCGCGATTGGCCTCGCGGCACAAGGCATTTTCGCCGACTTGTTCGCAGCGCTCGCCATTCTTTTCGACCGCCCGTTTCGCATTGGCGATTCCATTTCCTATGACAAGGGCGCCGGCTCGGGGACAGTTGAATCGATCGGTCTCAAGTCGACGCGGATTCGCGGCGGGCCCGGCGAAGAGCGGATTATCGCGAACAAGAAGCTGCTGGACTTCGAAATCCTCAACACGACCCGACGCCTGCGCAACCGTTTCAAGTTCGAGTTTGTGATTGGGTACGCTGCGGCGCCGGAAGTCATCCTCAAGATACCGGGTCTGCTGAAGGACGCGGTCGAAAGCGAAGGCTACACCCTCATACATGGCGGGGTGAACGGCTTCGTCTCAAGCGGCATCAGCTACGACGTCGAGTTCGAGTCGAAAGAAGCAGACTTCCCGGCCGATGCACGAGACAGGGTGACCGCGGCGATACTGTCGCGCTTTCGCGATAATGACATCAGCTTCGCTTACCCGACCCAGGTGAACTTGCTCGCCGAGAAGACGAAGCCAGACCCGCCCGCGCAGGTCAGGGAAGAGAGCGGACGGGCGTGACGGCGGCCGGCAACGCGCGCGGGTGACGTATCGCGCCAGGGGAACGCCGGCTCTTGGCGAGATTCGTCGCGCAACGACCGCAAAAGTCTCGCCAGCTGTGCCTGGCTCGCGCAGCCTTCGAGCAGGCGGTATCGTCACTCTCTAGGCCTTGGGCGCATGGGCCAGGTGTCTATCCTGAAACCGCTTGAGTTCGGTTCCAGCGTTTGCCTTAACCGTTCACGATCGTGCCGCCGTTGGGATGCAGGACTTGCCCTGACATGTAGCTGGAGTCGTCGCAGGCGAGGAACAGGAAGGCGGGGGCGACCTCGTTGGGCTGTCCGGGCCGGCCCATCGGGGTGTTCTCGCCAAAATGCTCGAGCTTCTCCGGGCTGGCGCCGCCGCAGGGGTTGAGCGGGGTCCAGATTGGTCCCGGCGCCACCGCATTGACGCGAATGCCGTCGCCGACGAGGTTCTCGGACAGCGAGCGGGTGAAGGCGGTGATGGCGCCCTTGGTTGAACTGTAGTCGAGCAGCTCCTTTGAACCCTGGTACATGGTGACCGAGGTGCAGTTGATGATGGCCGCGCCCTCCTTGAGATGCGGCCGCGCCGCCTGGACGAGGAAAAACATCCCGAAGATGTTGGTCTGGAACGTGCGCCGTAGCTGTTCCTCGGTAATGTCGGTGATGTCCTTGTCGGGATGCTGCTCGCCGGCATTGTTGACCAGGATGTCGATTTTGCCGAACGCGCTGAGCGTCTCGGCGACGATCCGCTCCGAAGTATCCTTTTCTCCGATATCGCCTCGGATGGTGATCGCCTGGCGGCCTTCAGCCTCGACGATGCGCTTCGTCTCGGCGGCGTCGTCATCTTCGCACAGATAAGCGATCGCGATGTCGGCGCCTTCCCGGGCATAGAGAGCCGCCACCGCCCGGCCGATCCCGCTGTCAGCACCGGTTATGATCGCGACCTTGCCCGCGAGGCGATCGGAACCCTTGTAGCGCGGTTGCCACTCTGGCCGCGGATCGAGACCGCTCTCGTGACCCGGAAGCGCATCTTCGTGAATCATCCCCTGGGTATCGCTCATGGACATCTCCTTCTCACAAGAGAACTCGCCCACCGCGGATCGGTTCTTCGCCTTGGCGACGGAGCGAAACATTAGGAGCCCAGGCGCCGGTACAGGATGGAGGAAGCCACCGGGACGACGACGCGGCGAGGCGCCGTCATCGCGAGAATTCATCCCGGGCAACGCCATTCATGGTTGCGCGTTCTCGTCCCTGTGCCTCGAGGCATTCGAGGAACCCATCCTGAACGGTCGCGCACCGGGAAGGCGCAGATCAGCAGGAGATTATCGCATGACCGACATCGTCTTCGTCCACGGCATGTTCCAGAACCCCAAAAGCTGGGAAAACTGGATCCGTATGTTCATCGACAAGGGGTACAACTGCCACGCCCCGGCCTGGCCGCTGCATGAAGGTGATCCGCGCTCGCTGCGCGATAATCCGCCGCCGGGTCTGGGCGAACTTCGCCTCAAGGATGTCATCGCATCTATCGAGGCTACGGTGCATGGCCTCGACCGCCCGGTGATGATCGGCCATTCGGTGGGCGGTCTCATTACCCAGATCCTGTTGAGCCGGGGACTGCTGTCGGCTGGGGTGGCGATCGATTCCGTCGCGCCCAATGCCATGGTCGACTTCGACTGGGGCTTTCTCAAGAACAGCGCGATCATCGCCAACCCGCTGAAGGGTGACGAACCGATCTACATGGATGCCAAGACCTTCCACGGCGCATTCGCCAACAGTTTGAGCGAAGGGGAGGCAGAGCGCGCGTTCGAAGCGACGGCGACGCATGACAGCCGCAATATCCTGCGCGACTGTATGGGAGAGGATGGCCGGATCGATCTCGACGCGCCGCACGCGCCCCTGCTGCTGATCGGCGGTGAGGAGGACGAGATCATCCCGGCGCATCTGACCGAGAAGAATCACAGCGCCTATAAGGATGAGGGGAGCGTTGCGGAGTTCGTGTCCTTTACAGGCCGGAGCCACTTCATCTGCAACGAGCCCGGCTGGGAAGAGGTCGCGCGGACGGCGCTCCAGTTCATCGAGCGCAACGGCGTCCGTGCCGGATCTGGCGCCCGCAGCATTGAACCGATGTGATTTGACGGGTGAGGGGCTGTCTCGTTGAGATCGGCCCTTCTCTTGTCCGACGGTCGCGGAGGGCCGGGCGAGCCCTTCTGCCGATCATCAAGGACGATCCTTGGTGCCTCTCAGGATAGCCGCGCGATCGTGACCATCCGCACGAGGTCGGACAGGGTCTTTGCCTGCATTTTCATCATGACATTGGCGCGGTAGACCTCGACCGTCCTCGCGCTGATCTCCAGGTCATAGGCGATCGCCTTGTTCGCCTGGCCCGCGACGAGGCCGTCCATGACCTCGCGCTCGCGCGGGCTGAGCGTGGCGATGCGGTCGAGGATGGCCTGCCTTTCCGTGGCGGAGGCGGCATCTCCCGCGGTGCGAGCCAGCGCGTTGCGGATCGCGCTCAGCATGACCTCGTCATCGAACGGCTTTTCGATGAAGTCCGCCACGCCGGCTTTCATCGCCTGGATCGCCAGCGGGACGTCGGCATGCCCGGTCACGACGATGACAGGGACTCCTGCGCCCCCGTGCTGCAGCTTTTCGGCCAGCTCGATGCCGGTCATCCCCGGCATGCGCACGTCGGTCACGAGGCAGGCGCCGGCGAGAGGCGGCGATGATTTGAGAAAGGCGTCGGCCGAAGCATAGGAGCGCACCCGTATCCCCGCCACATCGAGGAGAAATTCCAGCGAATGCCGGACGCTATCGTCGTCATCGATCACATAAACAATCGGATCACTCGCCATCGCCTGGCCCTTCCTTGTCCGCCTTGGGCAGCGTGAAGCCGAACACGGCCCCGCCCCCTTCATGAGATTCGGCCCAAATGCGCCCGCCATGGGCCTCGACGATCGTGCGCGAGATCGAGAGGCCTACACCCATGCCGGTGCGTTTCGTGGTGATGAATGGTTGAAACAGCCGGTCTGCCACATCGGCCGCGATGCCCGGGCCGGTATCGGCGACCGTCACCCGCGCCATGTCGGTGTCGGCCGGCGCGATGGCGATGGTCAGCGCACGTGGCCCCGATCCATTCCCGGCCATGGCGTCGATGGCATTGCGAACGAGGTTGAGCACCACCTGCTGGATTTGCACCTTGTCCGCGAGCACGAGGTCGATCTCAGGGCTGAAGTCATGCTGGACGCGTATCCCATGCTCCTTGGCGCCAACGAGCGCCAGCGCGCTCGCCTCCTCGACAAGCTTCGGCAGGCTTTCGACCGCTCGTTCGGTTTCGCCGCGCGCGACGAAATCGCGCAGCCGGCGGATGATTTTCCCGGCGCGCAGCGCCTCGGCGGCAGCGCGGCCGACCGCATCGATAACCCGGTCGTTGCGATCTTCCTCGCGTTCGAGCAGCATCTTGCTGCCCTTGAGATAGTTGGCGATGGCGGAGAGGGGCTGGTTCAGTTCATGGGCGAGGGCCGAGGCCATTTCACCCAGGGCGGTCAGCCGCGAGACGTGAACGAGTTCGCTCTGCAGTTCCTGCAGCCTCGCCTCGGCATGTTGGCGCTCGGTGAGATCGCGGATGAAGCCGGTGAAAAAGCGCTGTCCGTTGACCTGGACTTCGCCGACGGCGAGTTCGAGCGGAAAGGTCGATCCGTCGCGGCGTTCGCCTACGACGACGCGGCCCTTGCCGATGATGCGGCGCTCTCCCGTCTGGTAATAGCGATCCAGATAGCCATCATGGGCTGCGCGGTAGGGCTCGGGCATCAGCAGCCGCACGTTGCGGCCCGCTATCTCCTGCGCCTTCCAGCCGAACATCCGTTCCGCCGCTGGGCTGAAGTCGCGAATGAGCCCCGCAGCGTCGATCACCACCATGGCGTCGGGGACGGTGTCGAGGATCGAGCGCAGATGCGCCTCTCGGCTGGCGAGGCCGGCGGCGGCCTCGTCCGAAGCAAGACGGGCTCGCTGAAACCACTCGCCCCCTAGCGCGATGGCGAGCCCGATCGCTACGAAAGCCACCGCAGCAATTACGCTGCCTTCCTCGATCGGGCCTGTCAGGTGGTCGCACCACAGGCCGGCGGCTGCGCCGGCCAGCGAAGCCATCGCGCCGACGCGAAGGCCTGACAGGGCGCTTGCGGCGACCACGCCCGGGACGAAGAAGATGAAGGTCGCGCGCGCGCCGAGCTGATCGGCAAACAGGAGCCGTACGGCGAGGCCACCGGCGATCGCGAGCAGCGCGACGCCGAGGGCAGCGGGCAGGGCGAGCCGGGGCAGGAGCCGGCTTGCACCATTGCCGCGGGCCACCTCCGGTAAGTCCCTTAGGGGCACTGCGGTAGGGACATCATCCAAATTTTCGTCCTTCCTTTCCCCGTCTACATACGGCCCATCAGCGGCGCCCCGTCAATCGCGTCGCCATCGGAGACACGACAATGACTGCACCGTTCATCGATCTGGGCGTTCACCACAAGGCCAGCGGACTTTCCGACAAGGTCGCGCTCGGCTTCACCAAGGTCCTGCGCTGGTGCGCGGACACCTTTTTCGCCCAGCGCTATGGTCACCGGGCTGTCGTGCTCGAGACCGTCGCTGCGGTCCCCGGCATGGTCGGTGCGACAATCAACCACCTCGCCTGTCTGCGCCGCATGTGCGACGACAAGGGCTGGATCAAGACGCTCATGGACGAGGCTGAAAATGAGCGCATGCACCTCATGACCTTCATCGAGATTTCCAAGCCGACCTGGTTCGAGCGGGCCGTGATCATCGGCGTGCAATGGGTGTTCTATGTCTTCTTCTTTGCTCTTTATCTCTTGAGCGCCAAGACCGCTCACCGCGTTGTCGGCTATTTCGAGGAAGAGGCGGTGATCAGCTACACGCACTATCTCGCGGAAATCGACGAGGGCCGCAGCGCCAATGTGCCGGCACCCGAGATTGCCAAGCGGTATTGGGGGCTGCCCGAGGAGGCCACCTTGCGCGACGTGGTGTTGGTCGTCCGCGCGGACGAGGCGCACCACCGGGACGTCAACCACGGCTTCGCCAATGAACTGGGTGGGTTGCCAGTTGGAGCCGTCGCGCAATGCCCGCCCCACGCCGAGCTCGTCCCGAACTGGAAGAAAGCCGCCTGAGCCTCGGCCTGACTGCGGAAGGACACGACATGGTCTTGGATCGCCCGGTCCTGCTGTTCGAAAGCGATCAGCCCGTCCTGTCCTCCCTGCAGTTCGCGCTGAGCCTTGAGGGGTTCCTGCCCGCGGATGGCAATGCGCGGGAGGCTGATCCCGCGGCGGCCGATTGCCTCGTCATCGACCAGCGATATCGCGCCGACGGGATCGGCTTTCTCCAGGAGTTGCGGGACAAGGGCGTCGCCGTACCGGCAATCCTGCTGGCGACCAATCCCTCGCGGGAACTCCGGCGACGGATGAAGCCGCTCGGAGCGGTCCTGATCGAGAAGCCGCTGCTCGGCAACGAACTCACTGATGCCCTTTTGACCATCATCGCTTCCAGCAAGGCCGCCTGACATGTCTGCTTGCTCTATCGACGAAACCGCCATCGACCTGCTCGTGCCTGCCTTCTATGCCCGCGTCCGGGCGGATGCGTTGCTCGGGCCGATCTTCGAGAGTGCCATCGACGACTGGCCCCATCACCTGGCGAAGCTGAAGGATTTCTGGTCGTCGGTGATGCTGGCAAGCGGGCGCTACAAGGGCCAGCCTATGCCCGCCCATATCCGTCACGAAACGGCGTTGAGTAAGGAGGCCTTTGCCCGCTGGCTCGCGATCTGGCGAGAGACCACGGACGAACTTCTCGCGCCGGCCGTCGCCAGGGCGTTTCAGGACAAGGCGGCCCGCATCGCCGAAAGCCTTCAGTTGGGAATGCAGTTTCATCGCGAACGGAGCGCCGCATGACTGGCGCGATCCCAGCGAACGCCAAAGCGTACAAGCGCACCGCGACCTTTACCGAAACCACCATTCCGGCAGGACTGCTGGGCGACCATTCGACCAAGGAGGGCACCTGGGGCCTGATCCGGGTGGAAGAGGGCGCGCTTCACTATGTGGTGACAGACGAGCGCCGGCCGCCTTCAGACCAGGTCCTCACCGCCGCGGGCGAGCCGGGCGTGGTCGAACCGACCATCCTGCACCATGTGGCGCCGGTCGGCCCGGTCCGCTTCCACGTTGAATTCCTAAGGGTGGATTGATCGCCGCACCGGCACGTCCTCTCTTCCCAACCTCGATAGCCTATCAAGGAGTTCCCTTATGCGTACTGCCTCCCCCGCCGCCATGGAGATCGTAAAGGCGACGGCTCCCGCTCTCGAAAAGCACGGAGTGGAAATCACCACGGCCATGTATGCCCGGCTGCTGCAGGACCCCGAAATCGCCGCCATGTTCGATCGCGCGGCGCAGGAAAGCGGTGAGCAGCCGCGCCGGCTGGCCGGCGCGATCCTGGCCTATGCCAAGAACATCGACAAGCTCCAGAACCTTGGAAGCGCCGTGCATCGCATGGTCGCCCGGCACGTCGAGACCGGCGTCAGGCCCGAGCATTATCCCCATGTCGCGGGCGCTCTCCTTCCGGCGATCCGTGAGGTGCTGGGCGCCGAAGTCGCCACGGACGACGTGCTGGCTGCCTGGGGCGAAGCCTATTGGATGCTTGCCGACATTCTCATCGCCGCCGAAACGCAGGCCTATGAAGAGGCCAGCGCGGCCTGATCGGTCGCGGGGAGCATCCTTTCCCGAGGCAGCCGACAGGAGAGCTTTAACCAAGTTGCGATATCGCGAGTCCATGCCCGCAGCTGTCCGTCTTCTCCGCGTTTCTGTGCCACGGCAGTATCTTTGGCCGCTCTTGTCGCTGCTTGGCGTATGCTTCGGTTTCATCTTCCTGCTCATTTTCTTGAGTACCCGCGCACAGGATGCCCAGCAGCTCGAGCGGGAGCGCCAGGCGCTCGGGGGCGTGTTCGCCACCGCGTCCGCGATGGTGCAGCACGATCTGCAGGATTACGCCAAATGGGACGATGCCGTGCGTCACATCGGCTCGAGGTTCGATGCGGCCTGGATGGACGACAATGTCGTGGCCTATCTGGGCCGCACCCAGGGATATTCCGACATCTTCGTGCTCGGCGCGGACGATCGGACCCTTTACAGCTTTAAAGACCGGAAGAGCGCCGCGAAGACCGCTCACCTGCGTCTTGGCGCCGACTTCGTCCGCTCGATCGCCGAAGTGCGGCGCTTGCCGCCTGAGGGCAGCCCGATCGTCAGTGGCTTCACGCGCTCGGGCCAGCAGATCATGGTCTATGCCACGGCCGCCGTGGTGCCCTTGACGGGTAAGATCGCGGCGCCCCGAGGGCCGACCCGCCTTCTGGTCATCGCCCGGCACGTCGACGAGGCGTTCTTGGCGGACCTCACGCGCGAACTCAATGTCCACGATGTGCGGCTGACGCTTGGGAACCGGACAGCCGGAATGGACGCCATCGCCATCAAGGGCCGGTCGGGCGAACGGATCGCCTGGCTGGAATGGCGGTCGCATCATCCGGGTGCATCGCTGAGGCAGCATCTGGTGCCGGCGATCCTGGCGGTGGCCTTCGTCGCCTTTGTGGCAGCCGGCCTAATTCTTCGCCGGGGCGGCCAGTCGATCGAGGCTTTGCGCGCAAGCGAGCTTCTTGCCCGGCATCTGTCGGATCACGATACCTTGACCGAACTGCCCAATCGCCGCGCGCTAGGGGAGCGGCTGGGCGAGCTTGTCGCGGCAAGGCAAGGACTGGCCCTGCTGTTCCTCGATCTCGACGGGTTCAAGGACGCCAATGATGTCTACGGCCATAGTGCCGGCGATCTCCTGCTCAAGGAAGCCGCCGGTCGCCTGAAGGCCGCGGCGGGAGAGGCCTTCATCGCGCGCGCGGGCGGCGACGAGTTTGCCGTTCTCTTGAGATCGCCATCGCCTGGCGCGGCGGCCGCGACATGCGAGGCCATTCTCGAAGCGTTCTCGACGCCCTTCAAGGTTGGCGCCTACAGCATCACGATCGGGACCAGCATCGGCTATTTCGAGACCGACACATCCTGCGACGGCGCGGAAGAGTCCATTCGCAAGGCGGACGTCGCCATGTATGCCGCCAAGGATGCGGGCAGGCACTGCGCGCGGGTTTACCACCCCTCGCTCGACGAAAGCCATGAACGGCGCCAGCGGCTCGAGCAGGATCTCAAGCGCGCGGTCGAGGACGAAGAGATCTATGTCCGCTATCAACCGATCGTCGATGCGCAGTCGGGTGAAGTCGTCGCCGTCGAGGCGCTGGCGCGCTGGTCTCATCCTGTCCATGGCGATGTTCCGCCCGACGTGTTCATTCCGATCGCCGAAATCAGCGGGCTGATCAACGCGATCGGCCGCCAGGTGCTTCTCCATGCGTGCCGGGAAATGCGCGAGACCGGGCTCGATCTGGCCGTCAACCTGTCGCCAGCGCAATTCTGGGATGGCAATCTCTACGACGAGGTTCAGCAGGTCCTGGAACGGACCGGGTTTCCTCCCGAGCGGCTGGAGCTGGAAATCACGGAAAGCTTGCTGCTGCGCCGTCCCCAGGTCGCCGCGGCGGTGATCGACCGGCTGCGCTCACTCGGTATCCGCATGGCGCTCGACGACTTTGGCACGGGGTTCGCGAGCATCGCCTATCTACAGCAACTCACGATCGACCGGCTCAAGATCGACAGGTCGTTCCTTGCTCCGCTGGAATCGCAGCCTGACATGCGAGAGGTGCTGATCTCCATCGTCGGCCTGGCGAAGGCCTATCATCTTGAAGTCTGTGCCGAAGGGATCGAGACGCCGGGACAGGCGCAGCTTGCGCGCATCGCGGGCTGCGGCCGCTTGCAAGGTTGGCTGTTCGGGCGTCCGCAAGCCGCGAGCGCCTTCCAGCCCGTGGCCTTGCGAGCTTAGGAGCGCGAGGGAAGCGGTCGGCCGGTCAACGACCGCGCCGATCCTGCGGAACGATCATGGCCGAACGACGGGCGAGCAATGGGCCGCCTCGATGCGCCACTGATCGCCCGGCAGCCGGTGCCAGCAGCGCGTATAGGCGAAGGTGCCGCTGAAAGGTTGCGCGTCGTAGGATCCCGACAACTGGACCGTGACGCAGACCACCGCGCTGTCGCCCAGGAGGCGAATGAGGGGTGGCTCGATGGGGTCCAGTTGTTCGATGCGAAGCAGGCCGGACTGGTGAGCGCCGAGATCATCGCCCTTGTCGAGCCGCACGCCGACCTGGTTGGTAAAAATCAGATCGGGGCTGAGCAGGGCATCAAGGGTCGCCACATCGCTGGCGAGCATCGCCGCACGAAGCCGGCCTTCGGCATGCTCGATCTGCGCGCGGTCGTCCATAAGCAGGCCTGCCCCAAAGTCGGTTGAAAGGGAGGGCGGTCAACGGCCGCCCAGGATCGATCCCAATATGCCGCCGAGTCCGCCGGCTGACGCGGCGCTCCCGGAGGACCCGCTGCTACCGGCGAGCGCACCGGCAATGCTGCCGAGAATGGATTCCAGTCCGCCCTGCTGCCCCCCGGAGCGCTTGGCGAGGTGCCCCGCGACGAGCATCGCGAGGATAGGGAGCATCTTCTTGAGGATCGCGGGATCGAGGCCAGTGGCTTGCGATGCTTCCCCGGCGACCTCCCGGCTGACGTCCTTCGAGCCGAACAGGCTCCCCAGCAGTTGATTGCCAATGCCGGTGTCAGTGGGGCTGGAGCCGACGACATTATCGATGAGCCCCGAGCCGCCCAGCGCCTGGACCTGGGCCGCTAGACCCGCCGGTTCAACCGGGGCCGCCGTCTTGCCGTTGATACTGCCGATGAGCGAGGGAAGAAGAGCCTGCGCCCCGCGTTCGGCATCTTCGCGTGAAATGCCAAGTTGCTGGGTCAAGGCGTCGAGGCTTCCTTCGGGAAGCAGATCGGCAAGGTTCATGTCACGTCTCCAATTCGCATGTGGGGCGGGGCAGCGTTGCACCCAGGGGTGGGCATCATCGGTTAGGGCGTCAACAGGCTTTCAGCCGCGCCGATACTTGCGCAGCAATGAGGCGGACAGTTCGCCGCAGGCCCGCGGCGCCAAGAGCAAGCGCCGGCCCCTGGGATCAAGGGCTACCGCGACGATGTCGACGCACCCTCGGCCCTCGAGGCTGCCAGCCAATAGAGGACCGCGGCGATAAGCCAGAGGCCGGCGAACAGGGCGCTGAATGTTCCGCCGCGCGCATCAATCTGTGCGCCCATCGCCGCGATGCCTGCCTGGGCAGCGGCAGCCGCGCCATGGGAGATCGCCATGCCCAGCGGTCTGAAGCGCGCCATCGCCGCGCCGATGAGGGCGATGATGGGCACGCCCGCGAAGAGGAGGTTGAAGGGATTGTCTTCCGAGCCGATCATGCCGACTGCGAGATTTGCCCAGATCGTCAGGAAAAGGGTGAGGACCGATACCACACTCGCCGCGCGGTACCATGGATTGGGCGAGCGCCGGACCAGCCATTCGGCAGCGAGCCCCGTTCCGCCGAGCATGAGGCCCATGACGAGGAAGTCGGTTTCGTCCCAGCGCACCTGCGGGATGTAGCGCATCGCGATGGCGGGGAGCGCGAGGAGGAGCAACGCGAGCCCCCAAGCCGAGATCCGCCACGGATTGAGCGCCTGCTTGAGCCTGCCATTGTCGGACGCTGCGTAACTATCGTTCCGATGATCATCCATGATATCGCCTCCATTCGAGATGAGATCATCAGGGTCCCGGAAAGACCGATGAGCGTCATGAGAAGCATATGAGGTTTTGCTGAAAAGTGCCGCCGCGTGGATATCATTTCGGCCAGTTCGTCCTCGATCCCGAGGATCGGCGCCTGCTGCGTGACGGCGTTCCGGTCGAGCTCAACGCGCGCTATCTCGACGCGCTGGCGCTTCTCGTGCGCAATGCCGGGTCGCTCGTCGGCAAGGACCGTTTTCTAAGTGAAGTCTGGAAAGATGTGCCTGTCACCGACGAGGCGCTGACCCAGTGCATCCGGCTCCTTCGCCAGCGTCTGGGTGACGATGCGAGCCGTCCGCATTTCATCGAAACGGTACCCAAGCATGGCTACCGCTTCATTGCCGAGGTCGACTGGCGCGAAAGCTCTGCCCCGGCCGAAGACGCGGCCCCCCACACGCTTCCCCCGTCGGCCGCGCCCTCGGCGCTCCGCCGCGTAGCGATGATGGCGGGAGCCGGGACCCTGGGTGCTGGGGGCGCCGGATTGATCGGCGGGCTCGCATACGGCTTTATCGCCGCGACGCCGCCGCTCCCGAGCGGAGGCGGCGCCGCGTCCTCCGTCTTCGTGTTGCTCTGGCTCACCCTGGCGGTGGCGCTCGTGGGCGGCGCGGGCGTCAGCCTGGGGATTGCCATAGCCGAGGCCGCAGGCAAACGCCCATGGCTCACTCCTGGCGGCGCAGTCGGCGGAATGATCGTCGGCGCCGTCGTGAAGTTGCTCGGGATCGACGCGTTCAATCTCCTGTTCGGCCAGTCACCGACAGGGATTACGGGCGGGCTCGAAGGGCTTTTCCTGGGGGCCGGCGTGGGCCTTGGCGCGACCCTGTCCGGCATGGGCGGCTCGGATCGTTCCCTTCGCTCTGTGGCAGCGCGGGCGGCGCTTTGCGGCGGTGCGGCCGGGAGCGTTGTCGTTCTTCTTGGCGGCCACCTGCTGGCGGGGAGCTTCGAGCAACTCGTCCAGACATTCCCGCAATCGCGGATCGGCCTTGCGCAGATCGGCGGCCTGTTCGGCGAGCAGGGTCTTGGACCGGTGGCCGAGGCGGCCTGCGCGTTCGGCGAAGGGGCGCTGTTCGCGGCGGGCGTGGTCGTTGCCATGACGCTCGCGCGCCGTGAGATGGACAGGCCTGAAGGCCGCTCGGCGGCGTCGTCCGGCCTGGTTGCGAGTCGCAGAGGCGGCGCGCCTCGGTTGGGCTAGGACCCGCCAGCCCGAAGCATGGGCGGTGGAGCGCCGCCGGTCGCGTCGTTCCGGCTATCATTGACCGTCTAAATCGTCAGGCCTGCATGTTGCGGGAGGCAATGGATTCCTGCCTGGCACATCGCCGAACCGCCCTCGCACGGGACGATGATTCCTACCGGCGCCATCTGGCGAAGGAGGAAGCATGCGTTTGTTCTTCATCGTGTTCATGGGTTCAGGGATGGGTGGCGCGCTACGCCATCTGGTAGGTCTCTTATCGCTCCGACTGCTCGGACCGAGCTTTCCCTATGGAACGCTGGCCATAAATGTCTTCGGCTCGGCGCTGATGGGGTTGGTCGTCGGAGTGCTGTCGATGCGCTCGGGAACCAGCCATGAGTTGCGGGTCTTCCTGACCACCGGCGTCATCGGCGGCTTCACCACCTGGTCGACGTTCAGCCTTGACGCGTACAGCCTGTGGGAACGCGGCGAACAGGCCGCGGCGATAGGCTACGTCCTTGGCAGTCTCGTCCTGTCTTTCACGGTTCTGACCATTGTCCTGGTGGTGGCTCGCCGCTTCGGTTGATGCAGATTAGAGGTTGGACTGAGTGTCAGCGCTCGTTTGCCGGCGGCCCTGACGGCGGCACGGAGCCAGAAGAAAATCGTGCTGCCAGTCCCAACCGAAATCTTGTTTTTGTCCCGACCGCAACAAAATTGGATGAGCGCGGCTATACCGCGCTGGGCCAATGATACAGGAGCGAGGGCACGACGTTGAGCAGTCCTTATGAGGTCTTGGAGGTATCGCCGACAGCCTCGGCGGATGAAATTCAGAAGGCCTACCGAAAGCTGGCCAAGACCCTCCATCCCGATCTCAATCCTGGCGACCGGACGGCTGAAGACAAGTTCAAAGCCGTCGCGGGAGCCTATGATCTCCTTCGTGATCCCGAAAAGAGGCGTCGCTTCGACGCCGGCGAGATCGACGAGACCGGCGCCGAGCGACCGCCGCAGGGCTATTACCGGGACTATGCCAGCAACGATTACGGCCGATATGCCAACAGCGGCGGCTTTGCGGATTTCGACGAGGACCTGTTCGCCGACTTGTTCCGGCAACGCGGGAGAGCGCAGCCCAATCGGCGCGGCGAGGATCTCCAGTTCCGCCTGGGCCTGACCTTGGCACAGGCGATCACGGGCGGCGAACAGCGACTGACCCTGCCGGGTGGTGGTACGCTCGACGTCAAGATTCCCGCCGGGGTCGTCGATGGCCAGACATTGCGCCTCAAGGGCAAGGGCGGGATGGGCTTTGGCAGCGGCGGCCCCGGTGACGCCTACATCATGCTCGAGGTTCTGCCCGATCCGCGATTTGCGCGAGAAGGCGATGATCTCGTTCTCGAGGTTCCGATCTCGCTGAGCGAAGCGGTGCTTGGCGGCAAGATCCAGGTGGCGACACCCACGAGCCAGGTGTCGATGACGGTGCCGGCCGGTTCGAACAGCGGCAGCACATTGCGGCTGAAGGGGCAGGGGGCCCCGCGCGGAGGCGGCGGCCGCGGCGACGAACTGGTCAGGCTTAAGATCGTACTGCCCAAGCCGACCGATCCGGAGCTCGAAGCCTTCGTGAAAAGCTGGGAGGCGGGCAGGGCACATAATCCGCGGGAGACAAGCCGATGATCGACCTGGACGACTTCCTGCAGCGCACGGGTATCGCACGGCAGGTTCTGACGACCTGGATCGAGCGCGAATGGCTGGTCGCCGAGCACCCCGGCACGTTGCAGCTCTCGGAGATGGATGCCGCCAGAGCACGGCTCATTCATCAGTTGGAAGGCGATTTCGGGATTAACGACGAAGGGATCGAGATCGTTCTCCATCTGCTCGACCAGATCCATGGCCTGCGCCGCGCGCTCGAGACCATGCAGCGAGCAGGACCTGCCGGGCGGGGCAGGGAGCCCCGGCGTGGGAGCCGCCTTCGCCAGCGCTACTATCGCCTGGGCAAGCGCCGGCCCTAGTTGGCCAGTCGCCGCCCGCCCATAGGCGCGACCAAGATGGGGATTATCGCCAAAGGCACACCGGTGACGCGCCTAGTTCGCGCGCAGTGGGAAAGTCGGCGGAAAGAGGGGGGAAGACTGTGGAACGCCTGTGAAAAAGGACAGGACTCAACCGCGATACAATTCGGCGTGTCGTGGAGCATCAGCGACAAATCGCGCGGTCACAAAATCGAAGTTAACGACGAGAGTGGCGCAAATCTGTAAGGGTCCGCTTCAGGAGTAGACAGATGCCTTACAGCTTTTCCCCCGTGTGCGTCGACACGGGCTGCGAGGATGTTCAGGGTCTGCAGGTCTTTCGGGACGATCGCCTGATTGCCCTGTTCGTTCGCCTGGACGCGGATTGTCACAGTGACCACCGAGGTTGCTGGTTTCTGGAGGCGGGCTTTGGCCGCTGCGCGGCGATGTCCGCCGGACCCTTCGACAGCGTGTTCGATGCCTTTCGATGGACCGCGGAACAATATGAAGGCCGTCGCATCGGGGACGGGCCCTTGCACAAGCTTGGTATCCTGGCCGAGCAAGTGGCAAACTGCATCCATTAGCGCTCCGAAGCGATCGCAACAGCGATCCTGGCTCCGAGGAGACGTGACCGGGCACATCTTCGGCCAGCGTCGGCGGCGCGAGCCTCTAATCCTCGGCACCCCGCTACGCGACCCACGCCGCCGCGAGATGATTCCATAGGTATACATCTTCATTTATCCGCTCTAATAAATCAGAACTGATGTTTAAAGCATCACCGCGCGGCTTGCATGCCAGCGGCTCGCTGAAAGGAGCGATCTTGGAAGACGTTGTGATTCTGGCCGGTACGCGAACGGCGATCGGCGACTTTGGTGGTAGCCTGAAGGACGTCGCGCCCTGGCAGCTTGGCCGTATCGTCATTTCCGAGGCGATCGCCCGCGCCGGGATCGCGGCCGAGGACGTCGGCCATGTCGTCATGGGGCAGGTGATCCAGAGCGAGCCGCGCGACGCCTATCTCGCTCGCATCGCGGCGATCGCGTCCGGCATCCCGGACCGGACGCCGGCGCTCACTTTGAACCGGCTATGCGGATCGAGTGTGCAGGCGATCATTTCCGCGGCGCAGATGATCGCCCTTGGAGAATGCGAGATTGCTGTGGCCGGGGGCGCGGAAAGCATGAGCCAGTCCCCCTATGTCACCAAGGCAATGCGCTGGGGACGGCGCCTGGGCGACGAGGTGATGGTCGATGCACTGAGCGCGGTTCTAACCGATCCGTTTGGCGCGGGGCATATGGGGGTCACCGCCGAGAATGTCGCCGCGCGCCACGGGATCAGCCGCGAGGCGCAGGATGCGCTAGCCGCGCAAAGCCATGCCCGAGCGGCCCGGGCAATCGCGGAGGGTCGCTTCAAGTCCCAGATCGTGGCGGTCGAAGTAAGGGAGCGGGGAAAAGTCAGGTCGTTCGACGTCGACGAGCATGTCCGTCAGGACGTGTCCTTCGAAAGTCTGGCATCGCTCAAGCCGATTTTCAAACCCGAGGATGGTACCGTCACGGCCGGAAATGCGAGCGGCATCAACGACGGCGGCGCGGCCGTGATCCTCGCGTCAGAGCGGACGGCGCAGGCCCGCGGTTTGCAGCCCATGGGGCGGGTCGTCGCCTGGGGCCATGCCGGCGTCGCGCCGGAAGTCATGGGACTGGGCCCGGTCGAAGCCGTACCGATCGCGCTAGCCCGTGCCGGGCTGACTCTGGCCGACATGGATGTCATCGAGGCGAACGAAGCTTTCGCCGCCCAGGCCTGCGCCGTGAGCAAATTGCTGGGTTTCGACCCGGAGAAGGTCAATCCCAACGCAAGCGGGATCGGTCTTGGCCATCCGGTGGGCGCAACCGGAGCCATGTTGACAGTGAAGGCGCTCTACGAGTTGACCCGCACCGGCGGCCGCTACGCCCTCGTGACCATGTGCATCGGCGGCGGGCAAGGGATCGCGATGATCATCGAGCGGCTTGGCCCAAGGCTTTCGTGATCCACCCGCTCGGCGGCCATTCTATTTGGCAGCGGCAGGCTAGGCTTTGATGCAAAGGCCGGCGCGCTTCCCCCCTAGGCGGAACCGCCCGGAGGGGTGGCGTCTTGCGCGCTGGCGTCAGCCTCCGCGGCGCCGGCCTTTGCGCCTTCTTCGGCGGCTTCGGCCACCGACTTTTCGAACATCTTCTTGAGCACCCAGCCCACCGCGAAAGTGACGGTTGCGGTGACCACTGCCCGTGCCGCGGTTTCCTCGAGCGACCGGATGAATTTCCGACGCCGGCTCGGGGCCGTGGCGCGTTCGATGATACTGTCAGCTGCTTTCATGTCCTGCCTCGCGTGATCCTTCGGTCGTGGAACGCGCTAGGCCTGGCTGCGCTCCCGGCGCCTATGGATCATGCGCAATAAAATGACGTCCAGGAGGCCCAAGTAGCTCCCGTCCGCAGGAGGGAGTGCGCCCTGCTACAGGGTTGTCATGCCGGTTGCCGACGCTACTTGCCGGTGGTCTTGACGCCGATTCGCGTCCCATCATCTCGATGGCGTCACGGGCTACGACACTGCCGCGATCAGGCAGATGGCTCGTGAATCGGACAGCGGTTGTACGCGGCGCGGTAATTGGCCGACATCGGATAGGCGCTGCGCCGGACGCGATTGATGACGCCGAGTGGCTGGTGAGCGGCAAGGCCATGCCATGGACTGAACGCAAGCCCGTCGTCGATGCGCCTGGCCTTCTCGTCGTTCCAGCCAGGCTGGGGCTCGACGACAATCCGGCCGATCGCGCGGAATGGGCTTTGAGCTTCGTCCCAGACCACTGTGGCATCCTCTACGGGCATCGCCTCGAGATCGGTGCACAACTGCACGCGCAATTCCCATTCCGCGCCGTGGGCGGCGATCACCGCGTCTACTTCTTCGCGCAAGCCATTGTCCCGGCCCGCCAAATCGACCGGCTGGTCTTTCAGCGCAACGAGGTGCGGCGAAACAGGAGCGAGGGAAAATTTCGCAATATGGTCGCCGAACCGAAAAGCGGTCTGGCTGTAGAAGGTTTCGCCGAGCGGATGCGTGACAGGGTGACCGCCCAGTTGCTTGATCTTAGCGCTCTCGCCGCCAAGGGCTTCGATCACCGCTTCTGTGCCGCGCAGGACGGCTGACAGCGCCTTTTTGCTGCGTTCCGCCTTGTCCGTGGTCTTGGCGAGCAGTTTCAGATTGGCGAGAAAGTCCTTGGCTCGCGGCGCCGAGAAGGCCGGTCCGTTGACCATGATGATGTCCTGCGTGCTGGCATCCTCGGAACCTGGAAGCCGCTCGCCCTCGACGCCCAGGATCTTGATCGCCATCCCGCGCGGCAGGGAGACGCTGTCGGGAAGGATGTCGCCGGCGTTCGTTGAGATGCGCAGCACGACCTTGTGGTTGCCGCGGCGGGCGGCGATGCCCTGGGCAAGTTCGGCCGGCAAGCCGTCGAACAAGGTGAGCATACCCTCAAGCAGGCCGTGGCTCTTGGCATGCACGCTTCGCACCGCGTGCCCATAATCCTGCGAGGTCGTCTCGAGGATCCTGTGCAGTTCCCGGTCGATCGCCATGCTGGTCTCCGCTTCCTCCGGCTCAGGCGTCTCGACATCGGGGGAGAACAGAACCGGCTGCGGCATGAGGTGTTCTTTGGATCTAGCGTCTGTCCCGGAACCCGTCGCCGGGCAGGCGAGTTCCCGTAGCGCATCCATTATGCCGGTCGCACGGCAACCGCCGCAAACCGACCGGACCGCCCCATGCCGCACCGACCGCTTTCCGATCAGGTCTTCGTCATCACTGGCGCGAGCTCGGGCATCGGCCTGCTTACCGCGCGCAAGGCGGCAGGGGCCGGCGCGCGCGTGTTCCTCATCAGCCGGAATGACGCGGCCCTGCGCGCGATCGTGCAGGAGATCGAGGCGGACGGTGGCCGGGCGGCTTACGCTGTCGCCGATGTCGGGGATCGCGAGGCGCTGCAGCGCGCCGCTTCCTGCGCCATAGCGGCCTTCGGCCGCGTCGACACATGGGTCAGCAACGCGGGGGTCGCCATCTATGCGCCGCTGCTTGCCACGCCATTGGAGGAACATGAGCGATTGTTCCGCACCAACTATTTCGGGGCGGTCAACAGCGCGCAGGTCGCCGTGCCCTATCTCACGGCAAGTGGCGGCGCGCTCGTTACGATCGGCTCGATTGCCGGCGACATGCCTTCGCCTGTCATGGGCGCTTATACTGCCTCCAAGCATGCGATCCACGCCTTCGTCGCCTCGCTGCGGATCGAACTCAAGGCCGCGCGATCGCCGGTGCGGGTGACGCTGATCAAGCCGTCGGGCATGACCACGCCGATCGCGATGCATGCCGCCAATCACCAGGACGGCCAAGCGCGGATCCCGCCGCCGCCTTATGATCCGGCGCTCGTGGCCGATGCCATACTCTATACCGCGACCCACAATGTTCGTGCCCTCACGGTCGGCGGCATCGGACGGCTGGAGGTGTTGTTCGCCAGCCATTTTCCGGCGCTGTTTGAGCGTCTCGCGCCGCTCGTCGGGCCTTTTCTCGTCGATCGCTCGAAGCCCGCGACGCAAGGTGACAATCTTTTCGGGCCGGGCGCCGATGGCGAGGCACGCTCGCGCAACGAGGTGGGGCGCCGGTCGAGCCTAACCCTGGCGGCACGGACACGGCCACACGCGGCTGCGGCGCTCGTCGGCGGGGCTGCTGTGATCCTGGGCGGCCTGTTCCTGCGGAATCGGCGATCCTAGGGGAACCAGGGGGCGACCGGGGGGATTATCGAACAGAGCCGCGCTCCCGCGCGGGACAGGGAGCTGCCATGGCCACCATTTCCAAACCCGCGGCCCCTGGCGACGTCGAACCTCTCGATATCAGCCTCACCATCAACGGCGAACGGCAGGCGTTCGCGGTCCTGCCCTGGGTAACGCTGCTCGATCTGCTGCGCGACCATGCCGATTTCACTGGCACGAAGAAGGGCTGCGATCATGGCCAGTGCGGCGCCTGCACGGTGCTGGTCGGCGACCGCCGGATCAACAGCTGCCTGCGTCTTGCGGTGATGCATGATGGCGATAACGTCACGACGATCGAGGGGATGGGCGATGGGGACGCGCTGCATCCGCTGCAACAGGCGTTTTTGGACCATGACGCCTTCCAGTGCGGCTATTGCACGCCGGGCCAGATCTGCTCGGCCCAGGGGCTGATCAACGAAGGCCGCGCCCGAAGCCGGGAGGAGATACGCGAGCTCATGAGCGGCAATCTTTGTCGTTGCGGCGCGTATACGAACATCGCCGACGCTATCGAGCAGGTCTTGGGAGAGCGAGCATGAACCGCTTTGGCTATGCGCGGCCAACGTCGATCGCGGACGCCGTCAGCTTGGCCGCAAAGGACGGTGCGCGCTACATCGCGGGTGGCACGAACCTGGTCGATCTGATGAAGGAACATGTCGAACGGCCGACGAGCGTGATCGACATTACCCGGCTGCCTCTGGGTAGGATCGAGGAGGCTGAGGATGGGGGATTGAGGCTCGGTGCGCTTGTGCCCAATGCCGACACCGCCTATGACCGGCGCGTCCAGGATCGTTACCCGCTCCTGTCGTCGGCGATCCTGGCGGGCGCCAGCCCCCAGCTGCGCAATGCCGCGACCAATGGGGGGAATCTCAACCAGCGCACGCGTTGCTACTATTTTTATGACACGGCGACCGCCTGCAACAAGCGGGTTCCAGGCTCTGGCTGCGGCGCGATCGGTGGGGTCAACCGCATCCATGCCATTCTGGGGGCTGGCGATCAGTGCATCGCAACCCACCCGTCGGACATGTGCGTCGCCCTGGCCGCGCTCTCGGCCCAAGTGGAAGTGGCCGGCCCGAATGGCGTCCGCACGATCGCGTTCGCGGACTATCATCGCCTGCCCGGCGAGGATCCCGCGCGCGACAACAGCCTCGAGCGCGGCGAGCTCGTCACGGCCATCATCCTTCCGCATGAGGATTTCACGCAGAACTACACCTATCTGAAGTTGCGCGACCGCTTGTCCTACGCCTTCGCGCTCGTGTCGGTGGCGGCGGCTCTGCGTATCGAGGGCACCAGGATCGCCGAGGCGCGCCTCGCGCTTGGCGGCGTGGCGCACAAGCCCTGGCGCCTTCCCCACGTCGAACAGTTGCTGGTCGGCCGCGAGGCGGGCGAGGCGGTCTTCCGGCAGGTCGCTGACGCGCTGCTCGACGGTGCGGCCGGCCAGGGCGAGAACGACTTCAAGATCCCGCTTGCGCGGCGCGCGATCGTGCGGGCGCTGTCGCAGGCCGCGGCCGGCACGCCGCAATCGCAAACCGACAAACGCGTCGCCTGAGGACAGGACCATGGCAGCCATCATCGCTCACGACGGCATCGGCGCTCCGCTCAGCCGGGTCGAGGGACTTCTGAAGGTGACCGGCAAGGCGCGCTATGCCGCCGAATATCCCGCCACTGGCCTGCTCCATGGGGTCGTCGTCAATGCCGCGATCGCGCGCGGGCGGATCACCCGGATCGACGACAGTGCCGCACGCGCGGTCGCAGGCGTCGTCGATGTGCTCACCCATGAAAATCGGCTTGAGATCGCATCCGCGGACAAGAAATTTCAGGATGACGTCGCCCCGCCCGGCTCGCCCTTGCGCCCCCTGTGCGACGCGCAGATCCACTATAATGGCCAGCCGGTCGCCCTCGTCGTCGCCGAGACATTCGAGGCGGCGCGCTATGCGGCAAGTCTCGTCGAGCTCGGCTACGAGCAGGATGCGCACAATACCCGGTTCGAAGTCGCGCTTGCGGAAAAGTTCGTGCCCAGGAAGAAGCGGTCAGGATATTATCCGCCCAAGAACCGCGGCGACGCGCGCTCGGCCTTCGAGGCCGCACCGGTCACGATCGCCGGCGATTATCACAAGGGCGCCGAGCACCATAATCCCATGGAGATGCATGCCTCGACCGTCTTCTTCGAAGGAGACGGCAGGCTCACGGTTCATGACAAGACACAGGGTCCTCAGAATGTGCAGGCCTATCTGGCCGGCGCGTTCGACCTGAAGGCCGACGATGTCCGCGTGCTCAATCCCTTTGTCGGCGGCGCGTTTGGTTCGGGGCTGCGACCACAATATAATGTTTATCTGGCAGCCATGGCCGCCTTGAAGCTGAAACGCTCGGTACGCGTCGTGCTCACCCGCCAGCAGATGTTCACCCATACGCACCGCCCCGAATGCCTCAACTCGATCTCGCTTGGTGCCGAGCGCGACGGGACTCTGACAGCGATCCTGACCGACGCCACGACCCTGACGTCCAGGTTCGAGAATTACATGGAGACCGTCGTCAACTGGGGCATGATGAACTATGCCTGCGAGAACGCGGAAGGCGCCTCCTATATCGCGCCGGTCGACACCTATACGCCTGGCGACATGCGCGCGCCCGGCGCGGCGACCGGCATGACGCAATTCGAGATGGCGATGGACGAGCTGTCCTACGCGGTCGGCATCGATCCTCTCGACTTGCGGGTGAAGAATTACTCCAACATCGACGCGATGAACGGGACCGAGTTCACCAGCAAGGCTCTGCGCGAAGCCTATGCGCAGGGCGCCCAGGCTTTTGGATGGGACAGGCGCAGCCCGCAGCCGCGTTCGATGCGCGAAGGCAAGGAACTGATCGGCTGGGGCATGGCGACCGGAATGTGGGACGCGATGTTCTCCAAATGCGCGGCCCGTGCGACGCTCAAGACCGACGGCACGCTCGAAGTCGCAAGCGCGATGTCGGACATCGGCACGGGCACCTACACGGTGATGACCCAGGTCGCGGCGGATACGCTCGGACTACCGGCCTCGGCTATCACGGCAAAGCTCGGCGATTCCACACTTCCGCTATCGCCGGTAGAGGGCGGCTCCTGGGGTGCGGCGTCTGTGGGCGCAGCGGTGCAGCTTGCCTGTCATGGCGTGGCCGCCCGGCTCGCCAAGGCTGCTGCGAAGATGGACGGCGATCCGCTCGAGGGCGCGAAGCTGGATGACCTGCTCTTCGAGAATGGAACCATGCGCCGCCGTGACGGCAAAGGTGAAGCGGTCCCCTTCACGGCGGCGATGGAGGCCGCGGCGCTGGACAGGATCGAGGTCGAGAAGACAGCGCAGCCTGGCCCCCTCGACATGGTCAGCCTGATGCGCAAGTCGCGCAACACCCATAGCGCGGTGTTCTGCGAGGTGCGGGTGGACGAGGAGCTGGGCGTCGTCCGTGTGACGCGAGTGGTGAGCGCGATCGCGGCCGGCAGGATCATCAACCCCAAGACCGCGCGCAGCCAGATACTCGGCGGGGTCGTGATGGGGATCGGCGCGGCGCTGCACGAGGAAAGCTTCCTCGATCACCGGCTCGGCCGGTTCATGAACAACAATTACGCGGAATATCATGTGCCTGCCCATGCCGACATCCACGATATCGAGGTGATCTTCGTCCACGAACCCGACCCCGAAGTCACCCCGCTCGGCGTGAAGGGCCTGGGCGAGATCGGTATAGTCGGCACTGCGGCCGCAGTCGCAAATGCCATTTATCACGCGACCGGGGTGCGGGTACGCAGCCTGCCGGTCACGATCGACAAGCTGCTCGTGGACTGAAGCCGCGCTTCCCGCATGGCGCTCCCGGCCACCTGCGGTGATCGCGCGGGATGGCGGGTCGCATGAATGTCAGGGAGCGGGATATCGGGCGACGATTGCGGCGAGCTCTGCCGAAATCGCGTCTGCATCGCGGATAAGGTCATCGGCCTGCGCATCGATCTCCTGCTGGATGTCGCGCGGCCACTCATGCTCCATCGTCGCGGCAAGCCGGCTGGCAGAATTGAGATAGGTGCTGGTACGCGCTTCCAGCATGGTGCACTGGTCCGCGTCGGTCTCGCTCTGGGTTGTCGGGTGGGCGGCGGCGAGCACCTTGCGAGCGGCGCGAACCAGCGCGCTCATGCGCAGACCGATCATGCCAAGATGCTGGGCGCGCCACTTGTCGACGGTCGCGTTGTCGTAGGCGGTGCGCGTGTCGCGGATTTCCTGGATCAGGAAGTCCGCTTCGGCCTGCGGGGTCATTCTGGATTTCGGTTCGAACATAGGCTTTCTCCATGCTTTGGCGCCTCCCGTACAAGCCGCGCGGTCGCCAGGGTTTTAGGAAGGGGAGGGAGGTCGCCTGGCGGAGCAGGTCGGAGCTAGATCGCCGAAGCGGGCTTCGCGGGGCTATTTGCCGGTGATCTTCACCCCGATGATGTCGGCGAGCTCGATGAGTGCAGTGAAGGTGTCGGCATCGGCGACGATGTCGACCGGCGCTTCGACGCTGCTGAATGGATCGGGCGCCAGCCGGTCGCCGAACAGAATGAGGGCCCGCGCGCTGTCATCCTGACGCGATACCCAGCCCAGGCCCTGCACGTCCGGACACTGGGCATGGATGGCCTCCGCCCAGGCGCGGGTCTGCGGATAGATATCCTTGTCGCTCTCGATGAGATCGACCCGCGGAACACCAAGCTTGCGCAGCGCGGCGCTGCCGAGATCGGCGAGCCTGAGGTCCGCGGCGGGTTGCAATCTGGAATAACGATGCTTCCTGAGCTTGCGTTTCGCGATGGTCTTCAGTCCCGGCGCATGAGGCACATCGTGGAAGACCGTTTCCATGGCGGCGCATTCGAGCGTCGTGCCGCCATAGAGGGTAGGGATCGCATTGCCGGCGGCATTGCGGAGCGGACTGAAGCGCGCGTTGCCGTGTGGACCGGGGTTGAAGGCATCCGGCGCATATTCATCGGGATGGATGCGATGGATGGTCACGTCCGCAGGCCAGCTCGTCCGCTTGACGAGGGCATCAAGATTATCTGGCGGCGTGGCAATAGTGCGCGAAGGAGCGGCACTCGCCGGAGCGGAGGGGGCTAAAGGGGAGGCGGGAAGGGCAGCAAGCGTCCTCTTCCGCGTCGGAGCCTTGGCGGGCCGAGAGCCTGTCGGCCCGGACTTGGCGCCTTTAGCCATGCTGCACGCCGGCAATCTCGTCTTGTGCCGCTGCCAGGACGCGTCCGGGATCGCTCACGAGGAGATCCTTGGGAAGCGCGCCGCCCAGGAAACCATTGGTGGACGCAAACCAGATCGCAATATCCCAGGAGTCGAGTTCGTCGCCGAACACCTCGAGGATAGGCGCGAGGCTCTTCACGGGACGATACTGCGCCTCCGGGTCGAGCGCATAAGCTGGGTAGAGATCATTGCCATCGTGGCGCAGCGCGAAGATCCTACCTTCGCGCTTCCATTTATTTGGCTGGGCGCTCGAATTTTGCCCAGTAAACCCTGCGATTTCGGATAATTTGGCCGCAGTGACCCATTCCGCGCCTTCCAACACAGCTTTGCGCGCTTCCGCATTCATCCGCGCCTGGGTAAGCAGACGCTCAGGAGGCGAAACGGCCGGTACCAGCGCATCGACCAACTTTTCGAGGGTCGTCGTCTCTCGATTGGCAAGATTGCGCAGGATCATCGGCGCGATCAGCCGCACCGCTTCGGCAAAAGCAGAGGCTGCAGCTTCACCGCCATGTTCGAGCTGAAAGGCGATGATGGGGCCGTCGTCGTCCTTTAGGCGCGCGCGTAAATCGCGTGCGGAGCCGGTGAGCGGCTTGATACGGACGTCCGAGAAATCCGACGCTGTTGCAGTGGCCATGATCGCCTCATTGGATATGATGGATATCCATATAGCATGATATTCTAAATAATCAATGAGAGGGGTCGAGTCCAAAAAGCATGTGCCGCGCTTTGTGCCGCGCGGCACATTCTCGCTTCGACAAGTGAGTTGATCGCCAGCATGCCCGCCTCAGAAGAGGGGCGGAGCGAAGCTTGTTAACCAAGCCATGTCATAGCGCTTTAACCAGGCTATCAACGTAGGGACATTGCATGCGGGTTTTGTTGATCGAAGACGACAATACGGTCGCGAGTGCCCTCGAGCTGATGCTGAGTGCCGAGGGGTTCAATGTCTATTCGACCGACTTGGGCGAGGAAGGCCTCGATCTCGGCAAATCCTATGATTACGATCTCATCTGTCTCGACCTCAACCTGCCGGACATGCACGGTTTCGACGTCCTCAAGAAGCTGCGGATGGGCCGGGTCGAGACACCGGTGCTGATCCTCTCGGGGATTTCGGAACTGGATTCCAAGGTCCGTGCCTTCGCCATGGGCGCGGACGAGTATCTGACCAAACCCTTCCACAAGGTCGAGCTGGTCGCACGGATCAACGCCGTCGTCCGCCGGTCGAAGGGTCATGCCGAGTCCGTCATACGTATCGGCAAGATTGCCGTGAACCTCGATGGGAAGGTCGCCGAAGTCGACGGGGCCCGAATACATCTGACAGGCAAGGAATATGCGATGCTCGAGCTGCTGGCCCTGCGCCAGGGCTCAACGCTCACCAAGGAAATGTTCCTGAACCATCTTTATGGCGGCATTGACGAACCGGAGCTCAAGATCATCGATGTTTTCATCTGCAAGCTACGAAAGAAATTGACCCTCGCATGCGGCGGCGAAAACTATATCGAAACGGTGTGGGGCCGCGGCTACATGCTCCGGGCGCCAGGCGAGGAGGCCTTTGAGCAAGCAGCCTAAAGCTTTGGGTGTTCCACACGCCTCGTATCTTTCGGCAGGGTGGATGTGCTGATGCCGTCCCTTTGAGCGCGGCAGTCCGCGCTTTCCCCTTGGGTGCACCGCTCGGCTCTGACTAGATCGGCCTCAGCCTTCGTCATCAAGCTTCGAGCAGTCGCTCGAGGCCCTTGGCGACGCATTGCGCGGGCTCATCGGCCGTCATGACCTCAAGACCCGTTGCGTCTGCGATCATGGTGCGCATCAAGGGCACCAACGCGCTGCCGCCGGTCAGCAGGATGCCCTTGTCGTGGATGTCCTGACTGAGGTCTGGCGCGGTCTGCCCGAGCACGTCGCGCACGACCTTTACGATCTGGGCCACATGTTTTTCGACGACCCGGTCGAGATCGGCCATCTTGATCGCAATCGTCTTGGGCAGGCCGGTGCGCAGGCAGCGTCCGCTGACGGGTATCGCATCGCCTTGCGCGCTGCGTGAGCCCTTATGCGCGACATAGTCGAGCTTGAGCTGTTCGGCCGAGCGATCGCCGATGAGGAATTTGTGCTGGAGATGGACCTGGTCGGCGAGCGCGCGATTGAGCGTGTCGCCGCCGATCCGCACGGATCCGGTGCCGCAAATCCCGCCAAGCGAGAAGACTGCAACCTCGGTCGTTCCCGCGCCGCATTCCACGATCATCGATCCGGCGGGCTCATCGACGGCAAGCCCGGCCCCGATGGCCGCGGCGAGCGGCTCGGTCAAAAGCGTGATCGGGCCGAGCCCGGCGTCGGCGGCGGCGGTGAGCATAGCTCCGCGCTCCGCCTGGGTCGCATCGGCGGGCACGCCAATGATGGCGGCAGGCGTGCGCCAGCGGCTCCGGCCCCTGGCCTTCGACAGGGCATAGCGTAACACCCGTTTCGCCGCATCGATGTCCTGTAGCACCCCGCGACATAGCGGTCGCGCGATGCGCAGGGCCGCTGGTGTGCGGTCGATCATCGCATAGGCCTCGCGGCCGGCGGCAAACAGGCTGGTCATGTTATGCTTGCCCGCGACACAGCATAGCGACGGCTCGTCGAAAACGAGGCCGTCGCCGCGACGCAGGACGCGGATGTTCGCGGTCCCGAAATCGATTGCGATCTCAGGTCGCCGCTGTGGCAGGAAGGTCGTCATAGGATCGTCCTACCCGTCCCTGGCCACATTGTCTTCCATCTTGGCGTCGTTCGAAGCCATGCAGCGTGCGCGAACGGCTCATCGGCTTGACGACCACGTCCCCGCGCCCGGAGCACGAAGCGGAATTGTGCAATTGATGGGCGGCGACGAAGAGCCCATTGGGCCGCGGGCCGTAGGCACAGGGCGGCCTATATGACGCCAAGCGCCCGCATCGCTTCGGCCACGCGGACGAAGCCGGCGATGTTTGCGCCAAGGACATAGTCGCCAGGCGTTCCGAACTCGTCGGCGGTCGATGCACAGGTGTCATGGATGCGGCGCATGATATCGGCAAGGCGCTGCTCGGTCTGCTCGAACGTCCAGCTGTCGCGCGACGCGTTCTGCTGCATTTCCAGTGCCGAGGTCGCCACGCCGCCTGCATTGGCGGCTTTGCCGGGCGCGAAGAGGACCCCCGCCTCCCTGAAGAAGCGTACGGCTTCCGGCGTCGAGGGCATGTTCGCGCCTTCGCCAACGGCGATCACGCCGTTCTGGATGAGCGCTTTGGCGTCGCGGCCAGTGAGCTCGTTCTGGGTGGCGGATGGCATCGCGATTTCGCAGGGGACGTCCCAGATGGAGCCGGTATCGGAGAAACGCGCTCCGTCGCCCTTGAGCCTGGCATATTCCGAAATGCGTTCCCGGCGGCTTTCCTTGACCTCCTTGAGGAGTGCGAGATCGATGCCGCCCTCATCGACGACATAGCCGCTCGAGTCCGAGCAGGCGACGACCTTGCCCCCGAATTCGGTGATCTTTTCGGCGGTGTAGATGGCGACATTGCCCGAGCCCGACACCACCACGCGGCGATTATCGAAGGTGAGTTGCTTGGTCGCGAGCATGCGCTCGACGAAGTAGACCGCGCCGTAGCCGGTTGCTTCGGTCCGGGCGCGCGAGCCGCCGTAGACCAGGCCCTTGCCAGAAAGGACGCCGGCTTCGTAGCGATTGGTCAGGCGCTTGTACTGGCCGAAGAGATAGCCGATTTCTCGTCCGCCCACGCCGATGTCGCCGGCGGGGACGTCGGTATATTCGCCCAGGTGACGATGAAGCTCGGTCATGTAGGACTGGCAGAAGCGCATGATTTCGCCGTCTGACCGGCCGCGCGGATCGAAGTCGGAGCCGCCCTTGCCGCCACCGATTGGAAGGCCGGTGAGCGCGTTCTTGAACGTCTGCTCGAAGCCGAGGAATTTGATGATGCCGACGTTGACCGACGGATGAAAGCGAAGGCCGCCCTTATAGGGTCCGAGCGCCGAGTTGAACTGTACGCGAAAGCCGCGGTTGATGTGCACCTGGCCCTGGTCGTCGACCCAGGGGACGCGGAAAATGATCTGGCGCTCGGGCTCGCAGATCCGCTCGATGAGGGCGTTCTCGAGATAGCTGGGATATTTCGCGACGACGCGGCCCAGGCTTTCGAGGACCTCGGTCACGGCTTGGTGGAATTCGAGTTCTCCTGCATTCCGGCGCAGGACCTGATCGAGCACGGGCTCGAGCTTCTCATCGATCTTCGACATGATTTCTCCCAAGGGCGAACACCCTCAAGCGCTTAATGCGAGGCTGTACGAAAGGCCATCGCGGTGTCTTCGGTGAGAGCGGTGGGGGTGGCAGGCGCGCTATTCGCGTAGATGCGGTTTGCTAGCAGGTCATTGAGGGCCATCGCCTTTGGCTCAGGCGTTCGGCTTGTCGGCGAGTGCTGTGCAGATCGCGCTGGGGGTCCATCCGGTTTCGGTCGCGGTTTGGACGATCGTATTATAGGTAAGGTCCTTGAGATCGGCGGCTATGCGCGCGCACTCCTCGTCGAACCAGGGATCTAGTTCCTCCATATATTCCAGGAGCGCCGCTTTAACGAGCAGCATATTGACCGAGAGGGAGAAGGCTAGGCCGTCCGGCCTTTGGTGCTCGTTCCAGACGGCGATGAGAGGCATGTCTGCCTGGGCCGCTTCGAACGCCTTTTCAGACTGCAGATCGGAGCAGTAGACCGGCTTCAGACCGTGGACGTCGGCCAGATGATTGAGGGTTGCCTGGCGGAAAGCCGCTCGAATTTCGTCATCGGAGATGACCAGAGCTGCTTTCTCCGTTTGCCCGGGCAGTTTCACCACCTTCGCCGATGGGGCACCGCGCAATTGCTGCTTCAGCCAGTCGAACATGCGAAATGCTCCAACCCAGGGTCCACGCCTGCTGATAAGAATATCTGAGTGTTTCGTCTTGGGAAGAGCGATAAATCAGGGACTCGGGCAGCATGCGGGCGCCCAGGGCTAGACTGGTTCCGCGAACCCTGATCTTCTAGCAGCAAAGCATCCGTAGCGGTTGATATACCGCGTTTTTGCTTGGTTTATCTCTCTATTCTGGATACTTCCGGGCCTGTGACGGGGGGACGTGTGGGCTTCAAGGTAGCGGCGAGGACGATTCTGGAATTGGGGGCTGAGCTGATCAGCACCGACGCCATCGCCCTGTATGAATTGATCAAGAACAGCTATGATGCCGGCTCCAAACGCGCGACGCTGGACATCCACACAGTCCTCAAGTTCAGTGAGCTGCGCAACTTCAGGCAGCGCCTGGCGGCCGCACAGCGGCTTGTCCAGGACGAGGGTGCGGACGAGGATGAGCTGGTCGATCGGCTGCGCGCGCAGCTTGTCGATCGCCTGGACTCTACAGCTGTTCAACCCGCGCTTGACGCCTTCCAGGCGGCACTTGCTGCGGTTGATGACCTGGAAGAGCTCGGGGAAGCGGTCGAAACGCAATTTGAGAAGCTAAACTACATCGATGTCATCGACACGGGCGAAGGCATGAGCCTGCGCGACCTGAGGGAGATTTTTCTTACGGTCGGCACCACTTCGCGGCTCCACGATACCAGGGGCCGTCATTTCGTGGGCGGCAAAGGGATCGGCCGACTGTCGGCGATGCGCCTTGGTGACCGGCTGCGGGTCGAGACCGCGCGTGAGAGCGATAGCGCTTGGAACCTGCTGACCATTGACTGGCGGAATTTCACCCATGAATCGGCCGATACGCTCGACACGATCGATGTTGCGCCCAGGCGGGGGCCGCCCAAGGAACAGGTGGACGCGCATGGCACGACGCTCCGCGTTCAGGCCCTGAAGGCAGACTGGGACTTCGAACGCGTGAAGCGTCTCGCCGACCGCTATTTCGACCGGCTGTTCGATCCATTCTCCGGACGTTCACGCTACCCCCTGGTCATCCGCGTGAACGGGGCCAAGGTGCCGGTGCCGACATTCGATCGGGACGTGCTTGAAGAAGCGCAGGCGTCGGTTTCGATCCGCTATATCGTTTCGCCCGAGCCGCAGCTCACGCTGGATATCAACTATATTACCCGCGGCAGGCCGAAAGTCGAAGTCTGGAGCCGGGACGACATCCTGGGCATTACTGCTCACGAGGATGTCTCCGTCGCCGCGCTCGAGAGCCTGGGGCCGTTCAGGGCTGACTTCCACTGGTTCAATCGGCAGCGTCTCAAGGCGATCGAGGGATATGGCGACCGGGAGAAGGTTAAGGACACGGTCAACAATTGGGCCAACGGCCTCCTGATGTACCGCGATGGCTTCCGGGTGAACCCCTATGGAAATCCGGATGACGACTGGCTGGGCCTGGATGCCAAAGCGCTGGGTTCGGGCGGCTACAAGGTCAATCGCAAGCAGATTATTGGCGCGGTATATATCTCAGCGGAGGATAATCCTTCGCTTATCGACCAGACCAACCGCGAGGGTCTCCGGGCCAATGAAGAAAAATCGCTGCTCGTGCTGCTGCTGCGCAAGGCGATTACCGAGAATTTCAAGACCTTCCTGAATGATGTCGAAAAAGAGCTGCGCAAGAGCACGCGCATCGATGCGACCGAGACAGCGGCCTATCTCGACCAGATCTCCAAGCGCGTCGCTCGCTCGCTCAAAACGCTTCACAGCCTGGTGCCCCGGGAGAACGAGGAGGAGGTCGAGTTCCTGGAAGAGACTTTCGACGAACTGCAGGGGCGACTGGCCGATGCGAAGGCATCGATCGCCAATGCGGAGAAAGATCAGCGGGACCTTGTAGATTTGGCGGGTGTGGGGTTGCAGGTGGAGATCGTCGCGCACGAACTCGGCCGGGTCACGCGCAGGACTCTTGACCTGATCAAGACGTTACAGGGTGTGGATCTCCCGCCGCGGGCGCAAAGCACGTTCGGCTCGATCGAAAGCCAGATGCTCGTCATTCGTAAGCGACTGGACGTACTTGATCCGCTGGGGCCGAGCAGCCGCAATGCCAAGGCCAAGACGGATCTCAAAGAACTGGTCGAGCAGGTCTTCGACGCGCATGTCGATCAGTTCAGCCGTTATGGCATCGATCATGTGTTGCGGGTCTATCCGCGTTCCACGCGGTCTTTCACCAAGCGCGTCGTGCGAGGCATGATCGTACAGGTCTTGGAAAACCTTATCGACAATGCCGTCTTCTGGCTGCGCCAGCGATCACGCGCCGATCCGGACTTCGAGCCGCGGATCGAGATTGAAATCGACGTCGACGACGATGAGATCCGAGTGACCGATAATGGCCCGGGTATTCCCGTCGATCGGCGCGAGGAGATTTTCAAGCCGTTTGTCTCGTTCAAGCCGCCGGGCGAGGGGAAGGGGCTTGGCCTCTTCATCTCGCGTGAAATCGCGCGCCGGCATTCGAGCGATCTTTATCTTCAGGAGGGGGCGGACACGACCGGTCGTCTGCATACCTTCGTTCTCGACATGGCAGGAAGCTGAAGGATGGACCTGCAAAGTATCAAGCCCGTGTTCGCTACCGCCAAGGTCAGCAGCGCCTTGCTGATTGACGACGCGTTCGATCCCTTGCCGGACATCGAGCCAGATGCATTCCAGGCGGGATTCCAGCTCGTTGAAGAGGATGACGCAGTCGAGACAGCCTATCAGGCTATCGGCGGCGCCTGGCCTGTCGATCAGAACGGCTTTTCGACGGCACTGACGACGGATAACGCCTTGCGTGAGCAGATCGAGCAGGCGCTGGCGGGCCCTGCGGATTCGCCGCTCGGCCGTCTGGCGCAGGCTCTGTTTGGCGTGGCTGCCGAGAATCATCGAGCAAAGATCGCCCCCTTGCAGGCTCTGTGCGCCCTCCTGCAGCAGGTCGGCATCGAGCCCACGGCAATCGGCAGCACGGGTAAACCCAAGGGCAGGAAGAAGCGCTTCCCGCTGATTTTTCTGGACTATTATCTGGGTGAGGATGGGCTTCCCTCGGTCGATCGCTCGATCGAGAAGATCAAGGACGTGCTCACAGGCTACCCCGATGATGAAAAGCCCATTGTGGTGCTCATGTCATCCGAACTTCGTGACGAAAATCTGGCCGACCAGTTCCGTGAAAAAGCCAACCTTTTGGGATGCCAGTTCAAATTCGTTACCAAGGACAAGTTCACAGGCGCCGCGTTCGAATTCGTCTCGAGCCTCGCGGATCGGGCGGAATTCATTGGCCAATCGCGCGTGCTCAGCGAATTCGTCAGGTCTTGGCGCGACGCGCTTGAGGGCGCGATTGGAGCCTTCGAAAAAGAGATCAAGTCACTTGATCTGCAGGACTTCTACTTCATCTGGGAGAAAGCGGGCGAGGGCAAGAACAACCGTTTTGGCGAACACCTGTCGTCACTGTTCGAGGGTTACCTGCGCAAGCAGATAGAAGACGCCGACGCTCTGCTCACGGCCACGGAGAAGGTGAACAAACTTTCCTTTTCGACGATGCCGCCAGGACCGCTCGTGCCGAGTGACACGGTCGCGCGCCTCGCTCATGCCGCGGCCTTCCGCGACATCGATCCCTTCCCGGAAAACTACACCGGTCCACCGCTGGGAATCGACCTTGGCGAACTGTTCATCCGCGACAGGACAATTCCAGCCGCGCGCGGCCGCAAAAAGGCGCGTGAACTGGTGGCGATGATGGTCATCTCCCAGGCGTGCGACCTGGAGCACGGGAAAGTCGGTACGGTTCTCATGGTCGAGGGAACGGTCCAACTGCGCACCGCTTCGACGCGCGACACGAACGAGGAAGCGCACCGCCGGCTGCGCGTCGATATCTTTCAGTATGAAAACGGCGTGGGCGAGAAGGAGGATCTCATCATTGAGTGGGACGCCCAGCGCCTGCGCACATTCAACGTCGATACCTTTCATAAGGATATGCGTGCCGCAGGCTTTGATCGGGTCGCACGATTGCGCCCCGTCCATGCCTTGGCCATGCAGCAGAAGTTCGCGGCGAACCTGACCCGCGTCGGTATGCCCGATGCACTCCCGGCCTATCGATATGGTGGTATGGAGGTGCATGTCGCAGGCCCCGGTGACAATACGCTGATCCGCCTGATGGATCCTGTCCCGAAGGCCGACAAACCAATGTGCGTCGTTGGCGAGGATCCAAGAAGGATGGTTGTGACCGATCCCGCTCTCGAGCGAGTTCGCTCGGCGCTGCGGGCTGCTGATCCTGCCCAGTTCGCGGAAGGTGCCATCGAGGCGCTGCGCACGGAGTTCGACGATATCAAGAAACTGCGCCGTATGCGCAGCTGCGAACTTCAGGCAGGCAAGCGCGATCTGGGCGCCGTTTTGATCGTCGACGGACCGTTAGGTGACGGTTTCAAGCGCCCGGCGAAGGTGAGGATTATCCTCAGTCATTTTACGCCCTAGGTCCTTTTTTGTTCCAGCTCGTGTTGCGCCTATGGCAAATTTACCATAGGGTCGGTCAGTCCCCATTTGGGGTGCTCGAACGTAGGCGGGGGCATTGGAACATCGGCTGAAAGGCGCGCAAGCAGAGGCGCGCGAGGCGCTGATAGAGGCGCTGCGATCGGCATTATCCGAACTGGACCTGAGCCAGGTAGCCGCCGCGCGCCTGCTCGAGACCGACCAGCCGACCTTGTCCCGATTGTTGTCCGGTCAGCGCACGAGCGTCAGTTTGGACCGGTTGATCCGCTGGTTGGGCCGGCTCGGCCGGACGGTCGACGTCAAGGTAAAGGTGGCCGCGCCAGCCGGCGTGCCGCCACGCGCGAGGCGTGCTCATGGCTGAGCGTGCGGCGCCTCTACACCCTCCGGTCTATCTGGATCACCATGCGAGCACACCCGTCGATCCCCGGGTGATCGAAGCGATGTGCGAAGCGATGCGCACGCTTCCTGCCAATCCCAACAGCGTCGAGCACGCGCTGGGCCGGCAGGCCGCGGCGGCCATCGACGTCGCGCGTATCGAGGTCGCTTCGCTTGTCGGCGGGGAGGCGCAGGATATCCATTTTACCGCGTCGGCGTCCGACGCAATCCGCAAGGCGCTGGAACTGGCGATCGCCCAGCGGGGGGAACTGCGGGTTGCAGCCATGCCGGTGGAACACCCCGCAATGATCCACGCACTGCGGGCGTTGGAGCGGCAGGGCTTGGCCACGGTGCATTGGTTGCAGGTCGATGCTTGCGCGCAGCTTTGTCGCGCGAGCCTGGACGCAGCGCTGGCTGAGGGTCTGGACCTTGTGTGCATGATGGCTGCGAACAACGAGGTGGGCACGGTCTATCCTGTAGAGGAGGTCCTGAATGCCTGTCTGGAAAACGGCGTCCTTACGCTGGTCGACGCGACGCAAGCTGCTGGGCGCATCGATCTCCATCCTGTCACGCCCTTGGCGGACTATCTGGTCCTGAGCGGCCATAAGATCTACGGTCCCAAGGGTATCGGCGTCCTGAACGCGCCTGGCTCAGGCGCCGCTGTCGCCGAGGTTTTTGCCCAGGCTGGCACGCCTAATGTTCCGGCGATCATAGGCCTTGGCGTCGCCTGCCGCATTGCCGGCGAGGAGCGGGTTGCGGAGTGCGCGCATGCCCAAAAGCTTCGGGACCGGCTGGAAGCGGGTCTGCGGGCCTCGCTGGACCAGCTCGTGGTAAACGGCGATCTCCAGCGCCGCCTTCCGCACAGCCTCCACGTGTCGATCCCGGGTGTCACCAACGATGCGATGCTCGCACGGGTGAGCCATCAGTTGGCCTTGTCGACAGGCGCAGCGTGCGCTTCGGGTGCCCAGGAGCCGTCCCATGTGCTGCGGTCGATGGGGCTTGGCGACGAGTTGGCGGATAGTGCCCTGCGGCTCTCGGTGGGCCGCTTCAATACCGAACAGGACGTCGATCGTGCCGTCCAGATTCTTGTCGGCGCGGCTCGCGCCATTCTCAGTGCGCGCCAGGAGCACCATCTATGCTGACCTCTGCCCGTCCCCATTATCGCTTTTCCGGGCATGAAAGCTTTGCCTGTCGCTATGCGTGGCTGCCCAAGGCCTACCGCGCACTGCGCAACGATCCGTTGATCTTCAGTGACGAACCGCGCGCCATGGTCGAGCTGGGGCTTGGCAAAAACATGGTGCGCTCGCTGCGTTTCTGGGTGGAAGTCGCGGGTTTGGCGGAAGCTGATGCCGAGCGCGGCCGCGGGCTCCGAACAACGGCGTTTGGCGATGCCTTGCTTGGCGAAGAGGGTGCCGATCGCTATCTGGAGGATCGACGTACGCTCTGGTTGCTCCACTGGAAGCTGAGCTCGCGCGATGAGGGCGCGCTGTTCGCCTGGGACTTTCTATTCAGTCGCTGGCCTTATCCCGAGCTGACGCGCACGGAGGCGCTTGGCGCTTTCATGCGGGAATCCGAAAAGCTTGGCCACGACCATTCGCAGGTCACCTTGGGGCAGCACCTGGACGTTTTTCTCCATAGCTATCTGGGCGCGCGGTCCGGAAAGACGGCTCTTGAAGATTCGCTCGATGGCCCGCTGGTCGAGCTTGAACTTCTTCAACCTGTCGGTGAGCGCAAGGGCGAGGGAGGCCGCTTCGAGCCGGTCTACAGCTTCCGGCGGGAGCCCAAGGGCGAAATCACGGCCGCGTTATTCGACTATTGCGTCATCGATTTCTGGCAACGTAACCACCCGGGTGAGAATAGCCTGACACTGCGCGACATCGCGATGGCACCGGGCTCCCCTGGGCAGGTCTTCAAGCTGCCCGAAGATGACGTGCGCGCACGCCTGGAAAGCCGGGATCATGGTTATCCGGCCCCCTATACCTATCAGCCGTCGGCAGTTCAGGGTCTCCTGTTCCGCACGTCTGCGACGGTCTCACTTGAACAAGTCTATGCCCAGGAGCTGGCTGATGCCTAAGTCCCCCGTCGCAATCGCCAGCCTGTTTCATGTTCCTGGACGCTTCGTGCGCTCGGTCCAGCTCGAGCGCGATTTTGCGGATCCCGCGGCGCTTGACGATTATATCGCGACCCCGGCAATCGCACAGGCGTTCGCGCGCATCACCGAGGGCCTGCGCCCGGCGTCGGGTCGCCGCGCCTGGCGCATCACTGGTGACTATGGCGTGGGCAAATCGTCCTTTGCACTGGTCGTCGCCCAGATGCTTGCCCGCCGAAACGACGAGAATGTCGCGCGTATCGGCCGAGGCCTGGGATGGGACGCGGCGGGCGACAATGTTCCCCGCTTTTGGTCAATCCTTCTAACCGGTAGCCGCGGCCCCATCGTGCCGAACCTGGCGCGTGCGATCAGCGATGCGGTGGAGGCGCGCCGACCCGCGCGCGGGAAAGTGCCACGCGCTCACAGTGCAATAATGACGGAGGCGGCAGCGGTAGCCCAGTCCGGTGACGCCGGCGCGCTCGAGGCACTGGTTGCGAGTTTTCGAGCGCTGGCGGCTGAGCAGGGCGAGGGCGTCCTCCTCGTTATCGACGAGCTCGGCAAGTTTCTCGAACATGTCGCACAGAATGACGGCAACCAGGATGTGTTCATCCTCCAGCGGCTCGCTGAAGCAGCATCGCGCAGCGGCAAGCAGCCTTTTGTGCTGGTGACCATGCTGCATCAGGGTTTCCATGCCTATGCGGAAAAACTGCCCATGGCCTCGCGCAATGAATGGGAGAAGGTCGCGGGCCGGTTCGAGGAAATCGTTTTCGATCAGCCGCTCGCCCATATGGCGGCGCTGGTGGCAGGTGCGCTTCGCGTCGAAACCGCTAAGCTCCCGGCCCCGCTCCGTTCGGCCGCCTCGGGCATCGCTTCGGCGACTGCCGACATGGGATGGCTGGCAGGGGGCACGGTGAGCGCCGCGGACCTGGATATCACCCGTCTCTATCCGTTGCATCCGACGATCCTGCCGGTGCTTGTGCGATTTTTTGCCCGCTTCGGTCAGCACGAGCGGTCGCTGTTCGGCTTTCTCCTGTCGAATGAGCCGTTCGGTCTGCAGAGCTTTTCCGCCCAGTCTGTGGCGGCCGACTGCTGGTATCGGCTCGACGACCTCTATGATTACGTGCGGGCGTGCTTTGGCCATCGGCTTGCCGGTGCGAGCTACCGGTCGCACTGGCTCCGGATCGTTGAGACGATCGATTCAGTGGTCGATGCATCCGCACTGGAACTGCGTCTTCTCAAGGCGATTGCTCTGCTCAACCTGATCGATGCGGAGGATCTTCTGCCCACGGACAGGGCTCTTGCGGCTGCCTTTTCGCCTGCGTGCGAGGCCGAGGTGGGCAAGGCTCTGTCATCGCTGCAGGCCCAGGGCGCCATCTTCCGTCGAGGTATCGCCGGCGGTTATCGCCTCTGGCCGAATGCCAGCGTCAACCTGGAAGTTGCGCTCGAAACCGCAGCGCGCTCCGTCGGCGAGATCCGGTCTGTTGCTGGCGCCCTGATCCCGCATTTGTCGACTGACCCGATCATGGCTCGCCGACACTATCTCGAGACCGGCACTTTGCGCTATTTCGAGATCGGCTTCTGCGCTGCGGAAGATCTTGGCGAAGCTCTGTGCCGCGAACATAAGGCCGACGGCTTGCTGTTCGTTGCGCTGGCTGATGATCAGGCGGGGGCCGATCAGGCTGCGACCGTCGCATACTCGAAGGCGGCTGCCGAGCGGTCCGATATCGTCCTCTGTATACCGCCGCCGGTCGCGGGATTGGCCGGTGAGTTGCGCGATCTGTCGCTCTGGACCTGGGTGGCGCAAAATACCCCCGAGCTTGCGGAGGACACGTTTGCAGCCGCCGAAGTGGCGCGCCAGGTCGCCGCCGCGCGGCGTGCTCTGCTGACGCGTGCCGAGCAGCTGATCGGGATGCGCCATGCGAGCCTGGGTTCGCAGTGCATCTGGAAGGGTGCCGATGTCCCTGGCGCCAGTCGTCGTCGCGGCATGTCGTCGGCGTTGTCGGCTATCTGCGACGAACTGTTCGGCAAGGCCCCCCGGATCACCAACGAGCTTCTCAATCGTAATGCGCTCAGCACACCTGCCGCAGCGGCGCGTATGCGGCTCATCGAGCGGCTCTACCAGTCGGCAGAGGCGCCCGACCTGGGAATGGACCCGGACAAGGCGCCCCCGGAGAAGTCGATCTACCTCTCCGTTCTCAAGGCGGGCGGCATTCACGTCGCGACGGACGAGGGGTTTGGCGTGACGCTGCCTTCGTCGGATGATCCGCTCCAGCTGGCGCCAGCCCTGGAAGAACTGCGCACGCGTATCGAAGCTGGACAGGGCGACCGTGTTGGCGTGGTCGACCTTTTCCAGCATCTGCGTCGGCCGCCCTACGGCGTCCGGGATGGCGTCGCACCGCTCCTGCTGGCGATCTTGCTGCGGACCAATGCGCATGAGCTCGCCGTCTATGAGCATGGTACGTTCCTGCACAGATTTGGCCCATCGGATTTCCAGCGGCTGATAAAAGGCCCGCACTATTTCGAGATCCAGCACTGCCGCGTCTCTGGTGTTCGTCTGGAGGTCTTCGACGCGCTGGTATCGACTTTCGCCAAGGAGGTGCAGGGCAAGTCGGTCGATCTGCTCGACGTCGTGCGGCCGCTTTGCCAATTCGCCGCACAGTTGCCGCCTTACAGCCAGAAATCGACTGGCCTCAGTCCTGCTGCGCTGGGTGTTCGTGACGCGCTGCTGACCGCGCGGGAGCCGATCACCCTTCTCTTCCGCGATTTGCCGGTCGCCTGTGGTTTTGCCGCATTCGAGGAGGGGTTGGGAGGCGACACCGTGCGCGCCTTCGCGTCGCGCCTTCAGGATGCGATCGACGAGCTGCGCCAGACCTATGACGCGTTGTTGCAGCGGATCATGGACCGGATTGCAGCGGCGCTCGACCAGACCGAGGGCTTTGATCGTGTGACGCTGGCGTCGCGAGCCTCCCGCGTATCCCTGGTGGCGCGTGAGCCGCGCCTGCGTACTTTCGCCCTGCGCCTGCGAGACCCGGGGCTTTCGGATACCGCTTGGGCCGAGGCGCTTGCGAGCTATGTCGTGGCGAAGCCGCCTTCGAAGTGGCTCGCGGCGGACGAGGCGCGTTTTGCTGAAGAGGCTGGGACTCTTGCCGAGCATTTCCGCAAGACCGAAGCGGCAGCGTTCGCCCACGCCGACATGGCGCCACAAGCCGATGCGGTGCGCGTGAACCTGACCCGGGGCGACGGCGAGGATCTGGTGTGCATCGTCGAGCCGGGCGAAGATGAGGATCTTCGCCAGCAGGCAGAGCTGCTCAGCGGTCGCCTCCCCAAGGATGCCCAGCTGCGCCGCCGCCTGCTGGCTGATCTCATGTGGCGGGAATTGCAGGCTGAAGCCGGAGAAGCGAAGGTCAGCAAACCGACAGGCGCGACCCGGCGAGGTGCCGCATGACAGCGCGCGGCGACGAGGGGGGCGAGCCCGTCCGCCATATCCTGAGTCTTTCTGGCGGCAAAGACAGCGCGGCGCTCGCCATTTACCTGCGCGATCGCGTGCCGGAGATGGAGTATATTTTCCACGATTCCGACAAGGAGTTGCGGGAAACATATGATTATCTGGGCAGGCTCGAAGCCATCCTGGGCAAACCGATCATTCGAACCTCGCCGGTCGACACATTCGACCACTGGCTGGCCGTGTTCGGCGGGATGCTGCCGTCCAATCATCGGCGCTGGTGCACGAAGATGCTGAAGCTCAAGCCGTTCGAAAACTATGTCGGCGACAGCCCGGTCATAAATTATGTCGGTCTGCGGGCCGATGAAAAGCGTGTCGGTTACATCAGCACCAAGGCCAATATCACGGCGGTCTATCCGTTCATCGAGGACGGCCTCGTGCGCAAGGACATCATGCAGATCCTCGAGGATTCAGGTCTTGGCCTGCCTCCCTACATGGAATGGGGACGTTCGCGCTCTGGCTGTTATTTCTGCTTCTACCAGCAGAAAATCGAATGGGTACGCCTCTATGAGATGCATCCCGATCTCTATGCGCTGGCTCAGGGCTACGAGGAAAAGGCCGTGGAATATGGTGAGCAGTTCTACTGGTGTCAGAACGAGACGCTGGCCGATCTCGCCAAGCCGGAGCGACGTGCGCAGATCAAGCGCAATTGGGAGATTTCCGAGGCGCGCAAGAAGGCCAAGCGCAAGAATGTGGCGCTTGTCGAGACGTTGGGCGGGTTGGAGCCGGAGGACGATCCAGGTTTGCGGGATGGCTGCCTGATCTGTTCCCTCTGAGGACCGGATGTTTGGCGCTTGCTTAAGGCTTCAGCGCGGTGTCCGTTCCGGATTCCGCGACGGCGCGGGATCGTGCGCTTCCTCGCCTGCTTCCTCGACGGCAGCTACGTCCTGCTCGGGCGCACGAACGATCTCCAGCGCTACATTGACGATCTCGTCGCCGGCGATCTGCAGCTGAACGATCGGCGTAGCTTCGGATTCTAGACGTTGGAGTCCGTTGTCGGTGATCTTGACCAGGAATCTATCCACATCGTTGAGGACGATCAGCTTTATCGATTGGTCGCCATCAAGGGCGAGTTGCTGAACTGTCCCCTCATAGGCAATGGAAGAGCCTTCGTGGCTCGTTCCGGTCAACACATAGGCGACGACGAAGGAATCACCTCGTTTGACTGCCTGGACGGCCGGAGCCAGCCATCCAAACGCGACGGGATCGAGCCGATCGGTCACCCATTTTTGCCGCGACAGCCAGTAGGCCAGTGAGCCCGTGCCGATTCCGACCATCAACATCGAGAAAAGCCATATTTCGAAAGCGGCATCGGGCGCTGTCCCTGCACCTTCAACGCCTTTCACCAGAGCGCGATAGATGTTGGGATCGAAGGAGATGGAGAGGCACAGCCCGGTTCGGCACCACAGGCTCTGCAAAGTATAAGCAGTGGTGCCTAGAAGATGACCCAGAAGCGTGCCGATGACGACGATGAACAGGGTCAGTGTTGAGTTTGGAACGTCAGGCGAGGGACTGAGGAAGTCGGTTCGCTCCCCGAAGCGCCAGCCGGCCCAGAAACATAGACCCGGGAATATCAGCAGTAGGACGAGAAAGAGCGTATAGCTGAAGGCCAAGGATCAGGCCCCGGCGGGCTGCAGGCTTTCCTGGCTCGTTTTCTCATCGCCGGCAGCGCCAGGCTCGATGATGTAGATGCCATTTTCGACGCGCGCTGCCTTGCGCACGGCCTGCCAGGTGCCAAACTGGCCCTTCACGCGGCGCGCGAGCTTCATCGACTTGGCAGTGTTCAGGCGCATGTTGTGTCTCCGATCCCAATGTAGCGCGTGGAACGGAAACGTCCAATCCCTATCTCGGTGCCCCGGTCGCAATGCAAGGAAGGGCTGTTAAGCGCCTCCCGTGCCTCTCAGGCTAAATCCGAAAACGTGCCAGGCCACAGCACGTGTCTCTCTGGCGTCGTGCCCGGCAAATTTAAATGCGCTGGGCCTTGTCATTGCGGGAGGGGTTAAGGTGCATTCGGCGCGGCCGAAATGCCAACCAATAACTACCAACCCTTCACAAATGGCACGGATCATGTCGGAGCAACGAAAAACGTTGACCGAATCACACGAATCGTCATATTTGCTCGCATGAATCAAGACGAAGTGATACCAAAGGATACCAACGTAATGAACGGACTGTTTCTGTCGACATCGGCCTTCTGCGCCCTGTCGCTGCCTGCCCAGCAGGAGGTGCTGCAGGTCATCGGCCTTGCGTTACCGATCGGTAGCGAGACCGTCGTTGCTGGACTCGATGCTTCTTTGGCTAACGAGGATGGCGAGGGCCCGGTCGAGCTCACAGTCGCCCTGGTGCGCAAACTTACCGACAAGTTGAGCGACAAGACGCTGAACGCGCTCAAGATTATCGCGCGGAGCGATACGCCTCAGTTTCACATGAAAGATGTGATTGAAGGAACGGATGGCGCCACCACCTACATGGACATGCGCGGTGTCTGGTCGGCGCTGACGCGCCGCACGCGCAACATCATGGACGACGGCACTGTCGATCTCATCTGGTGGCTCGGTGACGAGATCACGGACGAAGCCGGCACCTATGTCGATCACATTGGAGCTATCTCACCGTTGACCCATCAATCTCTGCGAACGCATTTCGGATATTGAGGAGGCAACGCCATGGCCAGGAAGCAGGATACGGAACACCGTCGTCATCGCATAAAGACAGTGCGAACCGCTGTAGGTTACCAAGCGCGCGCCTTTCGCGGGTCCAATGCGGTCGGCGACACCATGTCCGGCCCTACCGAGGCGGCGGCGATCCTGGGTGTTCGCGATCTTTTGGATGCGCGCGCAGCGGAGCTTCGCGCCCGGCGCGGTCCGGGCGGTTTCCCCTGCGCGGAGGAAGTGCGCGAAGCCTTGGTGATGATCCGTATGAATAAGGCACAGGAAGCGATGCTGCAGGCCCATGTGGCGGCCCCCGACTTCACGCTTGTCATCGGTCGTGCAATTCTCCGCAAAAGTGGGCTTTGAAAATTCCCTAGTTGGTGGCCCTTTCATCTCATTCTGCCGGGGCTAGCCCCGGCAGAATGAGATGAGCCGACATTGTCCTCATCTCC
>Ga0233425_10001393_pt1 | contig 54432 bp, 26 predicted proteins | sample Watercolumn_Towu_2_FD_181712 | JGI IMG/M metagenome (GOLD analysis project Ga0233425, IMG submission 181712) | Freshwater microbial communities from Lake Towuti, South Sulawesi, Indonesia - Watercolumn_Towuti2014_140_MG | ecosystem: Environmental > Aquatic > Freshwater > Lake | place... | reverse complement strand
GGTTGATTGTGCATCCCTATCTTCAACCACAAATCCATCCAAACCGGAATCAAAATATCTCCTTGCTACCGGCCCGCTTACAAAGAAATTCCCACCAACACTCCAAATGCGTTCACCGTGGATTTCGTTGCATTTGCCGGTGCCGTTTGGTAGTTTGAACGGCAATATGAATACCAGAGTTGTGTCGTTTTTTTTATCTCTAATTTTCGGCGCCGCATTGGCGTCGGCTCAAACCAATTTCTTCTGGACCAACACCGTCAGCGCCTCGTGGTCAGCGGCCGTATGGACCAACGATCCGGGGACGAGTGCCCCTGTCGCGGGTGGGTCTAACAACTACACGATTGTCTTCCAGCCCAACGCCACCTACGTCGCCAGTCTGAATCGCGGCACGCCCAACTTCTTGCTCAACCAACTCATCTTCAATGCCGGGACCGTTACGATTCGAGGAACCGCTGCCACGAACCTTGTGTTCATTTCCAACTCCGGCGGCGGCTTGCCGCAGTTCATCCAGAATTCCGCCGGGCCCGTCTATATCGCCACCGGCGTCATACTCTCCAACAACACCACCTTCGCCGGCACAGGCACGGGCGCGGTCATCCTTAGCAACACCGTAAGTAGCGTTGGCGCGCTCACCAAGAACACCCTTGGAGTGCTCAATCTCGTTGCTTCCAACTCCTACGCGGGCGGCACTCTTGTCAATACCGGAATCCTTGCCATTGGCAACGCCTTTGCGCTCGGCACCGGGTTGCTGACGATGCAGGATGGCACGGTGTTGTCCAACACGGTTACCTTGGGCACCTTGCCCGGCGTGATCAACACGATCAACCTCGCGTCCGGCTCGGTGACGATGAGTGTTGCTTCCGGCACCACGCTGTGGCTCGGAGGTCCGATCACCAATGTGGGCTCTCTCGTCAAGATCGGGGCGGGCACGCTGAACCTCAGCAACAACAACACTTACGGCAACACCGTCGTCCTCGACGGTTTCCTGCGCCAGTCCACCACCGCTTCGTTGAGCAGCAGCAACCTCGTCCTCAACGGCGGCGTCCTTGAACTGGCGGCCGGCAACTTCACTCGCTCGCTCGGCGCGACTGGCAATCAAGTCCAAGTCTATGGCAACAGTGGCTTCAGCGCGTACACGACCGACCGCACCGTGAACATCGGGAACGCGGGCAGCAACCTCGTCTGGGGCTCGACCTATTTCAACCCCACCGTCTTCGTCCTCAACGGCGCCGGCGCCAACCGGGTCGTGTTCTTGGCCAACGGCATTGACCTCAACGGCGCCGACCGCGCCATCAATGCAAACGCCGGCACCATCAGTGTCATTTCAGGCAACATTACCAACACCACCGGCACCGCCGGCCTCATCAAAGGCGGCGTCGGCGTCCTCCGTCTGGACGGCATCAACACCTACAACGGTTCGACCATCGTCACCGGCGGCGCCTTGCGCATCGCCAACAACACGCTTCTCACCTTCGCATTGCCCAGTGGCAACCTGGTGTTGAGCAACGGCGTCATTGAAATCAACTATGGTGCTCCTAACAATGTCTTTACGCGCGCGGTCGGCACTGGTTCGGATCAAGTATCCCTCCCCGGTGGGATTAGCGGGTTCAGCGCCATCTCCGCGCCGCGCAGGGTCAACCTCGGTGGCTCGGGCGACATCCTCTACTGGGGCAGCGCCAACTTCGCTCCGAGCGGCCTTGTGTTGAACACCGCCCTCGCCGGCGCATTGCTGACGTTTGAAAACGCTCTGGATCTCAATGGCGGCCAGCGCCAGATCAATGTGGAAGCCATTGTTGCGCAAATCACCGGCGATATCATAAACCCGAGCGCGCCCCCGTCCGGCATCACCAAGGCGGGAGCCGGCACCTTGAGAGTGGTTGGGGCCAATTATATGTATGACGGCACGACGATTGTCAGCGCCGGCAACCTGCAACTGGGCGACTATGTGCTCAACACTGGCACGTTGCCGGGTGTCATCAGCAACGCGGCCACCGTGTACTTTGCCAATCCCGTCGCGCAAACCATCACCAACGTTCTCACCGGCACTGGCAACTACGTGAAAGTCGGTCCCGGCGACCTGACGTTGATCGGCGACAACAAGATGTTCAACGGCACACTGTCGCCGTACAACAGCAACCTGATCCTGGATTACTCGGACGCCATCGCGCCGACCACCGGCATCGGCGGCTCCTTCGCGCAGCTTACCTTGCAGGGCGGCACGCTCACCGTTCGCGGCGACACGGACGCCAGCATCACCAACATTCAAGTCTTCCGGGCTTGGAACCTCAACGCCGGCGCCGCCAACATCGTCCTGGACGGCAGCGGCGGTTCGTTTGTCGCCCTCACTCTCAGCAACCTCGCCAGTCGCGCCGCCGGCGGTGTGGTGGACTTCAACGTAATCGGCAGCGGCAGCATTATTTACTCACAAGCCTTCAACTTCGGCATCGTTGGCGGCTACGCCACTTGGAACAAAGCTGACTGGGCCTCGACCAACAACGGCGTTCTCGTTCCTTTCACTGGCTATACCTCGCCCAGTAGCGGTGTGATTCTTGACGGCTCCAACACCCATGTCCGCATCGGCGGTAACGTCAGCATCACTGGTCCGAGCACCGCCCTCAACACGCTCTCTGGCACCAACGACGGCGCGGCTTACACCGTTACTGTCGGAGCGGGCAACACGCTACGCCTCGGCGCGGTCGGCGGCCTGCTCAACCCCACCGGCGCCGGCACGTTGACCGTCGGCTACGTCCGCAACGACGGGAAACTCACGGCCGGCTTCACCAACAATGTCGCCGGCGAATTGTGGCTGCTGAACTACTCGACCGACCCGCTCATCATCAATTCGGGCCTGACTAACAACGGCACCGGCGCCCTGACCGTCACCATTGGCGGCACCGGCCCGGTGGTGTTGAACGGCAACAACGCCTTCCGCGGCGCTCTCTACATCAACGGTGGCAGCGCTGTGACCATCAGTGCTGGCAGCACGAACATACTTCAGACCAGCGGACTGAACCTCGCACGGGGCAGCCTCACTGTGAACGGCGTGCTCTTCTCCGGGGCGCTAAATGATTTAATCGGCTACAACGACGGTGGCAATGCCGCGATGACACTGGCTGGCTCGGCGATTTACCAACGCACCAACGCCGATGGCGCCGCCTATTTGGCAATTGCCTACAACCCCGGAAATGTTGGCACCCTGAACATTCAGGACAGCGCGTTGTTCAGCAATCGGTTTCGAACCTACATTGGCCACGCCGGCACAGGCATCGTCAACCAGACCGGCGGCACCTATTTGAACATCGAGAACACCTACCTTGGCAATCAGGGCTTTAGGATCGGCTACTGGGATATTGCGCGCGGCGCCGCCGGTGTCGGCAAGTATTTCCTCAACAGCGGTGCGTTCACCAACATCGGCGCGCTGGTCGTCGGTAACAGCGGCTTCGGCGCGTTCTTCCAGATGGGCGGAACGGCGGTCGTCGGGGGCGACTTCAATATTGGCAGCGGTTACGACAGCTACGGCTACTACGAATTGAGCGGCGGTTCCCTGCTCAACTCGAATGTGGTTCGCCTCGGCTCGTCTGGCATGGGGGTGCTCCATATGTTCGGCGGTTCCCAGACCATCGTTACTGGTAATGGTTTGAGGCTGGGTGAGGGAATTGCTCCCGTCAGTGTGTTCTACGCCACCGGTGGCGTGCTGACCAACGTCGGCCCCATTGTCCTCTCCTTCAGCGCCGGCGCCGGGCGCGCCGAATTCACCATTGATGACAACGCCTCCGTCATCATGACCAACAGTTATCTCCGGATGAACAACGCCTCCGGCATCAGCGCCGTCAGTCCGGCCATGACGACCAACACACTGAACCTCAACGGCGGTTTGCTCCAGCTCAATGCCATCAACCGCGGCACCAACGGCGGCATGAGCGTCATCAACTTCAACGGCGGCACGTTGCGCGCCAACACCGGAACGACCGCGTTCATGGCCGGGCTGGACGGCGCCTACCTCTACAGCGGGGGCGCGACTATTGACAGCGGCACCAACGCCATCGTCATCGGTCAGGCTCTGCTCGCCCCGACCGGCAGCGGCGTGACAAATATTCCGTGGAGCGGCAACATCAGTGGTTACATCGGCGCGCCATACGTGTTGCTCAGCGGCGGCAGCGGCACCGGCGCGACTGCCGTGGCGCTGTTTGACCGCACCAGCGGCAACGTCACCGGCATCGTCATCACCAGCCGCGGCTCCGGCTACGGCGCTGGCGATACGGTGAACGCGACCTTGGTGGGTGGCGGCAACGCCAACTACGATCTCGGCACCGTCACGCTCGGCGCCAACACCAGCGGCGGCCTCACCAAACTCGGCACGGGCATGTTGACCCTCATGGGCACCAACACCTACACCGGCTCCACCGTCGTCGAGGCCGGTATCCTCGATTTGTTCTTCACCATCCCGAATCCCGCCGGCATTGCTGTCAGCAACGGCGCTGCCGTCGTTCTCGGCATCGGCGGCCCCGGCCAGTGGTCAAGCGACGACGCGACCAACGTCACGAGTATCCTGACAGCAGGCGCCTCGTTCGGTTTGGACACTACGCTCACCAACTTCAATTTCAGCTATAATTTGACCGGTTTCACGGACTTCTACAAACTCGGCTCCAACACCCTGATTGTTTCCGGCACAAGCGGCTACACCGGCAACACCTACGTCATGGGCGGCGGACTTCGCGCCGAATGGGGTGCCGGCCTGCCGAGCACCTCCAACCTCATCCTGACCGGTGGCGTTTGGGAAACCAGCAGCGGCATCGCCTCCAACTGGGGCACCGGCGCCCGCCAGTTCCAATTGACCGGTGGCACCAGCGGTTTCTCGGCTGTTAACAGTCCGCTGACCGTCAACCTCGGCGGCAACGGCCAGACCATCGTCTGGGGCACCAACATCTTTAATCCCGCCGCTCTCATCCTGAACAACCTGTCGGCCAACACCAACATCGTCTTCGTCAATAAACTCGACGTCGCCGGCGGTGTTCGCTCCATCGGCGTGCTCGCCGACACGGCCTATCTTAGCGGCGCCATCCTCAACAGCGTCGTCGCCAGCAACGCCGGCGGCCTCATCAAGTTCGGCTCCGGCACCCTCGTCATCAGCAACCCGGCCAACGCCATCCTGCTGGGCAATCCCGGTTTGCAGATCAACGGCGGCACGGTTGTGCTGGCCGACGGCACGCTGTACAGCCAGGGCACATTCGGTTCAACCTACGGCGCCTACGGCTGGGCCTATGGCAACAACAGCGACTACATCGCCCGCAACGCCGGCGAGACCGGCACGTTGACGTTGATGAACGGCGCGCGGTTCATCCGCAACAACGCCTACCTCTACCTCGGCGCGGCTGCCGGCGCGCGTGGTGTCCTCAACGTTCAGGACAATGCCGTTTTCTGGGGCAACTACCGGCTCTCCGCCGGCGAGAACAACATGGGCACCGGCATCGTCAACCTCAGCAGCGGCACTATTTATCTCGGCAACGACCTGATCTTGGGCAACAACGGCAGCCTCAGTGTTGGCATCGTGAATCAGACCGGCGGTGTCATGAGTAACGCTGGTGGCTGGGTTTACATCGGCAACAATGGTATCGGCGCCTACTACCTGCGGGCCGGCGCCAATGTGGTCGCTGGTGAAACCCGCCTTGGTCAAAGCGCCGGCAGCTACGGTTACTTCGAACAGAGCGGCGGTACCCGTCTTGCCGCTGCTTGGCTGCGAAATCTGGCCGGTGTCGGTGTCTGGTATCAACTCGGCGGCACCAACATTATTACTGGCAACGGAGTTATACTGGGCGAGACTTCCGGGACCGGTGTCGCCTATTTCGTCAGCGGCGTGTACAGCAGCAGCCTGCCGTTCTATATAGGCTACAACAACAGCCCCGGCACCGCCCGTGCCGAAGCCACCATTGACGGCAACGCGAACGTGCTCGTTGCCAATATCTTCGTTCTGAACCGCGCCGGCGGCGTGGGTAGCAATTCCACCGCCATTCTCAACCTCAACGGCGGCACGCTCACCGTTAACACCCTTTACAAGGGCGGTCCGAACGCCTCCAGCGGCTACTCGGTCCTCAACCTCGACGGCGGCACGCTGCGCGCCAACGCCAACAACGTCGTGCTGCTCGGCGGCACCAACAGCGCCAGCCTGCTCGATGCCGCCTACGTCTGGAGCGGCGGCGCCATCATTGACACCTACACCAACAACGTCACCATCAGCCAGTCGTTGATCAAGCCCGACGGCTACGGCGTCACCAACGTCAGCTTCGGCGTCGGCGTGCTGAGCAATTACGTCGGCGCGCCCTATGTCGGCCTCAGCGGTGGCACCGGCACCGGCGCGACCGCCGTGGCGTTGTTCGATTCCGTGACCGGCATCGTGACCGGTATTGTCGTCACCAGCCGCGGCACCGGCTACGGTTCGGGCGACATCCTGACCGCCACAGTTGTCGGCGGCGGCAACACCAACGTCAGCTTCAGCGTCCAGCTCGGCGACAACACCGGTATCGGCGGCGGCCTCACCAAAGTCGGCTCCGGTAACCTCATCCTGAGCAATGCCAACACCTACCTCGGCGACACCATCATCAATGGCGGCCTGCTCCGGTTCTACGACACCAACGCCATCCCCAGCACCACCACCATCTATCTCAACAGCGGTGGCGCTGTCGCGTTGGGCGTGACCAACCTCAACGCCAACCTCCTGCCGCGCCTGGCGCCCGGCGCCGCCGGCATGATTGCCCTGCTGGCCAGCAACGCCACCGAGAACTTCAACTTCACCACGTGGACCAACCTCGTCCTCGGCGCGGGTGAGAACCTGACCTACGGCGGCACCTACACGCCGTTCACGGCCGCCGGCACCAACTTCTTCCGACTCGGCGCGGCCATGGGCGCGACCTTCACCTACACCGGCCTCATTGCTGACACCAGCGTCAGCGTCCTTGAAATCAACAACGGCGGCCTCCCCGGCACTGTCGTGCTCGTCAGCACCAACACCTACACCGGCACGACCACCCTCAACGGCGGTCTCCTCAGCGTCGCCAACTTCGCCGATTCGAACGGCAACGTTCCGACCAACGGCCTGCTCATCTTCAACGGCGGCGGCATCCAGTACACCGGCACCGACTCCGTCACCACCGTCCGCAACATGACCAACCCCGGCGGCGCCAACTTCGACATCACCGCCTCCAACGCCATCCTCACCATCAACAGCGACGTTGCCGGCGCCGGCGGATTCACCAAGGCCGGACTCGGCACGCTGACATTCGGCGTGGTCCAGAACTTCCAGGGCGGCCTGACCGTCAACAACGGGTTCCTCCAACTCGCCTCGGGTGACAACCCGATCTCGACGAACAACGCCATCACCGTCAACGGCGGCACGCTCGACATTGGCGGCGGCACCCAGACCACCACCAACCTCGTTACCTTCCGCGGCGGTCTCACCCAGAACGGCGCCATCAACTCACTCAACTATAATTATGATGGTCAGGCCGGAACCGCTGCTGTCGTCCTGGCCGGGCCTGTCGGCTTGAACAAGACCACCGCCGGCCTGCTCGTCCTGCTCGCCACGAACACCTACAGCGGCAGTACCTTCCTCAACGGCGGCACGTTGGCTGTTTCCAGCCTCGCCGACGTCGGCGGCACCATCACCACCAACGGCCTGCTCGTCTTCAACGGCGGCTCCCTCCGCTACATGGGCGCGGGCGACATCACGGCCCGCATCATCACCAACATCGGCGGCGCGACCTTCGATGTCACCAACTCTGCCGCCAACCTCATCATTCCCACCACCATCGGCGGCGCCGGCTCGCTCTCCAAGTCCGGTCCCGGCGCGTTGTTGTTCAGTAACGTCCAAACCTACACCGGCGGCACCATCGTCAACGCCGGCACACTCGGCCTCGCTGCCGGCAACAATATGCTGTTCAGCAACGGCTACATCGCCGTCAACGGCGGCGTCCTGAACCTCTTCGGCAGCACCCAGACCGTCTATAACGTCATCACCTTCAACGGCGGCCAGACCACCAACGGCGTTGTCATCTCGACGCTGTTCGACTTCGATGCACGCGCCGGCACCGCCGCGGTCCAACTGACCGGCCCCGTCAATCTGCTGAAGACCACGACCGGCACGTTTGTGCTCACCACTTCCAACAACTACACCGGCACCACCTTCCTCAACGCCGGCACGCTCTCGATCTCCGATCGCAATGCGCTCAACTACGGTCTCAGCGAGGTCGTCAACCGCGGCGTCCTCCAGATCATCACCGGCTCCGTTGGCTGGGTCAACAACCCCATGGTCATGATCGGCGGCGGCATTTCCACCCCGGCGGGCAGCGCGGGCGCCGGTTGGAGCGGTTCCCTTGAACTGCGGATCGGCACCAATACCTTCAGCATCAACAGCGGCGGCACGAACACACCGGACTTCACCGTCAACACCATCCTGTTCGGCGCCGGCGCGCTGCAGAAAACCGGCGCTGGCTCGATGTTGTTGAGCAACGTCAGCACCTACACCGGCGCGACGATCATCGGCGGCGGCACACTCATACTGCCTGGCGTCAACGACCCGCTTTTCACCAACAGCTTCATCAACGTCAACGGCGGTATCCTCAACCTCAGCGGCGGCACCCAGACGACGTATAACGTTGTTCAGTTTAACAGCGGCATTACGACCAACGGCTTCATCAATTCCGCGAATTTCAACTTCGACGGCCAGGGCGGCACCATTTACGCCAGCCTCATTGGCACGAACAACCTGGTCAAGGGCGGCACCGGCACGCTGAGCATGATGAACACCAACTACTACACCGGCAACACCATCGTTACCGGCGGCACGTTGCGCGTGGCGATTGCCTCCAGCAACCCGTATGGTCTCAACGGCAACAACCTTATGCTCAGCAACGGCGTGTTGGAACTGAACATCGTGGCTGACGCGAACCAGACGTTTAACCGCGCGCTCGGCGCCGGCAGCAATCAGATCCTGGTGACCGGTGTGAGCGGCTTTGGCGTTATTGCCGGCGCGGGCGTCCCCACCAGTATCAATGGCGCGCGAACCATGACCATTACGTTGAACGCCGCCGGTTCAGTCGTCACGTGGGGCACCAACTTCTTCAACCCGAGCGTTCTTGTGTTCAGCGCCAACGGGCGGCAGTTGTTCTTCAATAACGTGCTCGATCTCAACGGCGCCCACCGCGCCATCAGCACGTTGTCCGGTGTCGGTGGCTCCCTCTCCTACATGAGCTTGAACGTCACCAACACCACCGGCACTGCCGGCCTCATCAAGGGCGGCCCCGGTGTGCTCCAGTTGTACGGTATCAACACCTACAACGGCCCCACCGTCATCACCGGCGGCGTGCTGCGAATCGGCAACGCCACAATCAACTCCCTCGCCCTGCCCAGCGGCAACCTGATACTCAGCAACGGCGTCCTCGAGATCAACCACGGTTACGCCAACAGCGTCTTCACGCGTGATGTGGGTACCGGCCTGAACCAAGTGTACTTTGGTCCCCTCACCACCGGCGGCTTCAGTGCCGTCACCGCGCCGCGCACGATCAACCTCGGCGGCGCCGGCGCCATGCTCGTTTGGGGCAGCGCCAACTTCAGCCCCGGCGCCCTCGTGCTCAATGAAGCCACCCGCGACGGCAATCCGCTGCTGACGTTCGTGAACGGCATTGACCTCAAAGGCACCAACCGCCAAGTCAACGTCAACGCCAACTCCGCGCAAATCACCGGCATCATCACCAACAGCACTGGCACTGCCGGTTTGACCAAGGCCGGTGGCGGCGTCTTGAGAGTAGTCGGAGCGAATTACCTCTACAACGGCACCACGATTGTGGCCGCCGGCGTGTTGCAACTGGGCGACTTCCAGTACAACACAGGTGTGTTGCCGGTCGTCTCGGTCATCAGCAACGCCGGCAACGTGTACTTTGCCAATCCGATTGCGCAAACCATCACCAACATCCTCACCGGCACGGGCAACTTCTTCAAGCTGGCCAACGCCGACCTGACGTTGGTCGGATCGAACAGCACCTTCAACGGGACGCTCTCACCTTTCAACGGCAACCTGATCCTGGATTACTCGGCCGCCGCCGCGTCGGCCCGTGACCTCGGCGGGTTCTTCTCGACCCTCACCATTCAGGGCGGCACGCTGACCGTCCGCGGCAGCGCCAGCGGCAGCGTCACCAACTCGCAACTCTTCCGCTCGTGGACGCTGAACGTCGGCGCCTCCCGCATCGTCGTGGATGGCACCGCCGGCTCGTATGTCGCGCTCACCCTCAGCAACGTCACGCGTGCAGCGAGTAATGGCGGCGTGGTGGACTTCAGTGTGCTCGGCAACGGCGCCATTATTTCCACTCAGGCTGCCGTGTTCGGCACTCTTGGCGGTTATGCCACTTGGGACAAGGCTGACTGGGTTACGACCAACAACCAGAACAAACTCGTCGCCTTCACTGGCTACACCTTCCCCACCGCCGGCCAGATTCTGGACGCCTCGAACACCCATGTCCGCATTGACGGCAACGTCAGTCTCGGCGCGAACGTGTTCGATGATCCCGCCATCGCCATCAACACGCTCTCCGGCACCAATAACGGCGTCGCTTACACCGTCACTCTCGGCGGCGGCACGCTGCGCCTCGGCGCGCTCGGCGGCCTCCTCAATCCCGCCGGCGCCGGCGCGTTGACCATCGGCGCCAGCCCCAACGACGGGATACTCACGGCTGGCTTGAACACCAATCTCGCCGGTGAACTCATTCTGCTGAACTACTCGACGGCCCCGCTCATTATCAATTCTTCCATGACCAACAACGAGAGGGGCAATGTGACTGTCACCATTGGCGGCACCGGTCCGGTGACGTTGAATGGAAACAACTCATTTGGCGGCGTCTTCTACATCAACGGCGGCAGCGCCGTGACGATCAGCGACAGCAGCACCAATCAGCTTCTCTTCAACTCGCTGCAACTCCAGCGCGGCAGCCTTATGATCTCAGGCGCGCTCTACAGTTCATCCGCAGACAACGTTGGATTGAACTACGGCGATGTCGGCACCCTGACGCTGGCGGGGTCGGGATTGATGCAGCGAACCAACTCAGGAGCGAACTTCATCCTGGGCAACCAGATCCACAGCGTCGGTGTGCTGAACATTCAGGACAACGCGTTCTTTAGCAACCGCTATCGGACCTACCTTGGCAACTGGGGCACCGGGATTGTGAACCAGACTGGTGGCGCCTATTTCACCGGTGACAACACGTACATCGGCAATACGGGCACCAAGATGAACAGCCCAGCGGCCCCCAATGCCATCGGCCGGTATTTCCTGTTCAACGGCGGCTTTACCAATCTCAACACACTCTTGGTCGGCGTCAATGGCGTGGGCGGTTTCTATCAGACGAACGGTGCGTCATTCATTGGGAACGACATCCAAATTGGCGCGGGCTTCGACAGCTCCGGCTACTACGAGTTGAGCGGCGGCTCGGTGATGAATGCCGGGTATATTCAAGTCGGCGTCCAGGGTATCGGTGTGTTCTACCAGTTTGGCGGCAACAACGTCATCACCAACGAGGGTATCCTGTTCGGCAACGGGTTTGGCGGCGTCGGCGTCGCCTACGTCACCGGTGGCACGATCAACCTCACCAACAGCCAGATTGTCCTCGGTTGGAGCGCTGGCGCCAGTCGCAATGAATTTACCATTGCCGGCAACGCGGCGGTCATTGTCACCAACAATGTCCTGCGGATGAATTACAACCAGAACGCCAACGTAATGAATCCGACCATCACGACCAATACCCTCAACCTCAACGGCGGCCTGCTCCAGGTCAATGCGATCTTCCAGGCCGTCAGCGGCGGTGGGACCAGCGGCGTGAGCGTCATCAACTTCAACGGCGGCACGCTGGCCGCCAACAACAGCACCATCGCGTTCATAGGCGCAATGGATGGAGCTTACATGTACAGCGGCGGCGCGTTCATTGATGGCGGCACCAACACCATCGTTATTCAGGAACGCTTGCTCGCCCCGACCGGCAGCGGCATTACGAACATCCCGTGGAGCGGCAGCATTGGCGGCTACGTTGGCGCGCCGTACGTCCAACTCAGCGGCGGCAGCGGCACCGGCGCGACGGCCGTGGCGTTGTATGACTACGTCAGCAGCACCGTCACCGGCATCGTCATCACCAGCCGCGGTTCCGGTTACGGAGCCGGCGACACCGTGACGGTCAGCTTGCTGGGCGGTGGCAACACCAATGTTCCGCTCGGCGCCGCCTCGCTCGGCAGCAACGCCGGCATCAGCGGCGGCCTCACCAAGCTCGGCACCGGCACGCTGGCCCTCAGCAACGACAACACCTACCTCGGCGCCACCATCGTCAATGACGGCACACTCCAAGTTGGCTTTGGCGGTCCCGCGGGCACCCTGTTGTCCACCAATGTGAACCTCGTCGCCGGCACCAGCGTCCTCGCGTTCAACCGTCTGGGCGTCTCCACCAACGCGAGCACGATCATCGGCTCCGGCAGTCTCATCCAGAAAGGTCTCGGCGTCATTTACCTCACCGGCACCAACACCTACAGCGGCGGAACTACCCTCGCCGGCGGCGTGCTCGCGTTCGACAGCACCAACGTGATCCCCGCGCTCAACTCGATCACGCTCAATGGCGGCGGCATCGCGCTCAACAGCGATAACTTCCTCGCCACCATCGCGCCGTACCTCATCAACCTCACCAACGGCACCGGCATGTTGGCGTTGCTGCCCACCACCGCCACCGAGAACATGGACTTCAGCGTCGCGACCGGCGGCGGCTTCACCAACCTCGTGCTCGGCGCCGCCGCCAACCTGACCTACGGCGGCGTCTATACGCCGTACTCGCAGGACGGCACCAACTACTTCCGCATCGGCGCGCCCGACGGCGTCACGTTCACCTACACCAACGTCATCGCCGACTACAGCGTCAGCGTCCTCGAAATCAACAAGGGCTTCGCTGGTGTCGTTGCCCTCGGCGGCACCAACACCTTTAGCGGGTATGTCCAGCTCAACAACGGCACCCTCAGTGTTGCCAACCTCGCCAGCACCGGCAGCCCCATCCCGACCAACAGCCTCGTGATCTTCAACGGCGGCGCCCTGCGCTACACCGGCGCCGGCGACACCGGGTCCATGAACATCACCAACATCGGCGTAGCTGTCTTCGATATCACCAGCCCGGCCGCCAATCTCATCCTCGGCGGCGTCATGGCCGGCACCAACGGATTTTCCAAGCGCGGCCCCGGCTCCCTCACGCTGGCTGGCCTCACCATCATCACCAACGGTTTGGTCAACATCTACGACGGTACCGTCAACATGACCGGCTCCAACGTGTGGTTGGGAACCAACACCCGTGATGCTTGGTACGTCCGCAGTAACACGACGCTCAATCTCTCCGGCTACTTCTACAACAACGGACGGCTCTGGATCGGCGACACACCGGGCTTTACCGCCGTCGTCAACCAGACCGACGGCACCGTCGTGCTCGGCTCCGATTATAGCCTCTTGATGGGCAGTGCCACTGGCGCCGGTGCCATCTACAACCTCTATGGTGGCACCCTCAGCAACATGAGCCGCATCACGATGGCCCTCGGCACGGGTGCGTACACCCTGTTCAACATGACCAACGGCAATCTCTATGTCGGCACCTACCTCGAAATCGGTCGTGGCCCCAGCAACCCTGGCGGCGTCTCCTCCACCAACTGGTTCGTGCAATCCGGCGGCACTGCCATGGTCAACCAGCTCTACTTCGGCCAGGCCAATGCCGACCGTTCCAACCAGTTCAGCAACCTCATCATCAGCAACGGCGTCTTCAACGTGAACACGTTCAGCACGCTGGCGCTCGGCACCGGCAATGTCTCCCGCATTTACATCGGGCGCAACGCCAACGTTGGTCTGCCGGCGTTCCCGACCCAGACCGTTGCCCTCTCGTTCGCCGACATCATCTTCGATGGCGGCACGCTCTCGACGCGGACCACGGTGTTGTCCAGTAACTTCTTTGGACGCATTGACGCCGCCTACATCGGCAGCAACGGCGCCAACTTCGTCGTCGGCCTCGGCACCAACGTCGCCATCCTCCATAATCTCCAGAATCTCCCCGGCCAAGTCGGCGTCCTCCGCAAGTCCGGCGACGGTTTCCTCGCCCTCTCCAACGCCACCTACACCGGCGGCACCATCATCAACGGCGGCGTCCTGTACTTCCTCACCACCAACGCCATCGCCCCGATGGTCACCGTCAACACCAACGCCACCGCCGCCTTCGAGTTCCCCGGCGTCGAGGCTGTCGTGGCGGCGACTGTCGTGAAGTCCTCCGGCGGCACCATTGCGCTTACCCCGACCAACGCCAACGAGAATATAAGCTTCAAGGCCCTCAACATGCCCAATGCGTTCCTGGGCGCGGTCAGCGTCAGCAATCTCGTCTATGGCGGCGTCCATACGCCCTACAGCATGACCTACCGGCTCGGCGGTGGCATCGGCGGGTTCATCTACGCCAACCTGATCGGCGGCAGCAGCAACGTCCTCATCGGCGGCGGCCCGGCCTCGACGGTCATCTTCCCCGTTGACCAGCCCTACAGCGGTGGCACCATTGTCAACAACGGCACGCTCCAACTCGGTCTCGGCGGAACAACCGGCAGCATCACGGACACCAACCTCCCGTTGACCGGCGCAAACGCCTGGATCGCGTTCAACCGCTCCGGCGTGATCACCAACTGGATGACGGTCACCGGCCTCGGCGGCCTCGTCCAAATGGGCCCCGGCACCCTTGTCATCACCAATGAGAACTCCTACGGCGGCCCCACCGTCTTCGCCGGCGGCACCCTCAGCTTCAGCACGATTGACGAGACCGGCCCCAACGCCATCGGCACCGGCAACCTCGTCTTCAACAACGGCGTCCTCCGCTACACCGGCGTCGGCGAAACCACCAGCCGTTCCATCACGAACATCGGTCTCGCCACCTTCGACATCACCGATCCCAGTGCCGCCATTGTCCTCAATGGCACCGTCGCTGGCGCGGGCATCTTGAAACTCGGATCAGGCGCGCTGGTCTTCAGCAACGACGCCGTGAGCGTGGCGGGCGTGACCAACCGTCAAGGTACCATGATCTTCATGGATGCGGCCCTGACGAACAGAACCGCCCCCATATATGCCGGCGATGTCAGCGGCAGCAATGCCCGATTAATCTTCCAAGGTGCCACGATTGTTACCAACACGTCAGAATTGCGGCTCGGCGTCTTGGCTGGCAGCCGGGGCATGATGACCATCAGCAACGGCGTGTCCTACACCGGCAACAGTTGGCTGCAAGTTGGCATGGCTGGCACCGGCGTGTTCTACATGGCCGGTGGTGCCGTGAACATTACCGGTAGCGGCCTGCTCACGGGCAATGGCGCTGGCGGCATCGGTGCCATCTACCAGACGGGCGGCGACCTGTTCAACAGTGCCGATTTGATGGTCGCGTATGCGGCTGGCGGATATGGCTATCATCTGGTGAGCGGCGGCACGGTGACCGAAACCAATTGGACCCGTGTTGCCCGACAGGGATTGGGCATCATGCACCAGACCGGCGGTGCGTTGACCAACACCTCCGGCACTCTTGGCTTGCTCATCGGCGATGCCGCCAGCGCTACTGGCGTTCTCTACCAAGCCGGTGGCACGATGAACCTCGGCCAGTTGCGTCTGGTTCAGACGACCGGCGCTCGCGCCGAGTTGAACCTCTACGGCGGCACGATGACCATCAACAGTAACCTCGTCTTCAATCAGGCCGCCGGTACCAACATCGTCAACCTCATCGGTGGCGTCCTCGACGTGGCCCAGATCACCCGCAACAGCGGCGGTGGCCTGGCGTACTTCAACTTCGACGGCGGCACCTTGCGGGCCACCGCCGCCACCAACGCCACGGTGTTCATGGGCCAAGGCACCAAACTCACCGGCGCCTACCTGTACCAAGGCGGCCTCAACATTGACACCGGCTCCAAGCTGCTGAGCATTGAGCAGAACCTGCTCGCGCCGCCCGGCAGCGGCGTCACCAACATCAACTTCAGCGGCCCGTTGACCGGCTATCTCGGCGCCCCCTACGTTGCCATCAGCGGCGGCAACGGCACGGGCGCGACCGCGGTGGCGTTGTTTGACTACACCAGCGGCAGCGTGACGGGGATCCTCGTCACCAGCCGCGGCTTCAATTACACCAGTGCCCCCACGGTTAGCCTCCGCGGCGGCGGCAACACCAACTACGCGCTCACCGCGTCCATCGGTGCCAACGTTAGCGGCGGTCTTACCAAGAGCGGCGACGGCACCCTCCTCCTGAATAATGTAAACACATTCACCGGTCCCACCATCGTCCAATCCGGCACGCTTGCCATCAGTGCCACCGCGGTGATCACCAATACCGTCCGCTTCGAGTTGTACAGCGGCACCGTGCTTGATGTCCAAGCCGCCGGGTTAACGCTTGCGCCGCAACAGACCCTGAAAGGCAGCGGCACCGTGCTGATGAGTGGTGGTGGCAGCCTTAGCTTCGCTCAGGGTGGCACGCTCTCGCCGGGGAACTCGATCGGCACGCTCACGGTTGATGGGTATTTGTACCTCGGTGACAACAGTGCCGGTCATGGCATGTTGAACTTCGAGTTGAGCACGACCAACAACAGCGACCGCGTGAATGTTACCAGTTGGGTTGACTTCACCGACATGGCGACCAACTGGTTTGTCTTCAGCAGCGTAGGCAATCTTGAAGTCGGCGACTATGTGTTGATACACTCCGATACCGGCTTGGGTCTTTCGTACTTGATGGTTGACGGCACCAACTTCACCAGCATCGCCGGCAACGGCTCCTACCAAGGCTACCTCTGGCTGCGCGAGCCTGACCCGATTGGTAACCCTGGGGTTTATGATAGGGTCATGTTGACCGTGGTGCCTGAGCCAGGCACGGGAACGCTCGTCGGAACCGGGTTGCTGATGCTGTGGTTCGTGCGCCGTCGCCGGTATTCGCGCGCCTGAAGAACAATCGTGTGAAATGGATCGCCATCGTTCTGTCCGCCGTGGCAGTGGCTGCCACCGCGGCTGACCGGCCCAACATCCTCTTCGCCCTCGCTGACGACTGGTCCTATCCGCACGCCGGCGCCTACGGTTGCCGGTGGGTGAAGACGCCGGCCTTTGACCGTGTGGCAGAGCAGGGGATTCTCTTCACTCACGCCTACACCCCCAATGCCAAATGTGCCCCTTCGCGCGCCGCCATCCTCACCGGCCGCAACCCGTGGCAACTCAAGGCCGCCGGCAACCACATCCCGTTCTTCCCTCCAGAGTTCAAAACCTACGCCGAGGCGTTGGGCGAACACGGCTACTTCGTCGGCATGACCCTCAAAGGTTGGTCGCCCGGCGTCGCCAACGACACCAACGGCAAACCGCGCCAGATGTGTGGCCGCCCCTTCAACAAACGCACCGCCAAGCCGCCAACCACCGGCATCGCCAACAACGATTACGCCGCCAACTTCGACGACTTCCTCGACGCCGCCCCCGCCGGCCAGCCGTGGTGTTTCTGGTACGGCAGCGTCGAGCCGCACCGCGGCTACGAATACGGCTCCGGCGTTGCCAAGGGCGGCAAGAACCCCGTCAATCTTGACCGCGTGCCCGGTTACTGGCCCGACAACGAAGTCATCCGCAACGACATCCTCGATTACGCATTTGAGATCGAGCACTTCGACCGTCACCTCGGACGGATGCTTGCCTCGCTCGAAAAACGCGGCCAGCTCGACAACACGCTTGTCATCGTCACCGCCGACAACGGGATGCCGTTCCCGCGCGCCAAGGGCAACACCTACGAAATCTCCAATCATCTCCCGATGGCCGCCATGTGGAAACGCGGCATCCGCAAGCCGGGCCGTGTTGCCGCCGACTACGTCAGCTTCATAGATTTCGCGCCGACGTTCATCGCAGTCGCCGGCCTCAAGTGGGAACAAACCGGCATGGCCCCGCCCGCCGGACGCAGCCTCACCGACATTTTCGTCGCCGCAAAAACCAAACGCGACCATGTGATCGTCGGGCGAGAACGCAACGACATCGGCCGCCCGCGCGACGAGGGTTATCCGGTCCGCGGCATCATCAAGAACGACACGCTCTACCTCCACAACTTCGAGCCATCGCGTTGGCCCGCCTGCAATCCGGAGACCGGCTACCTCGACACCGACGGCAGCCCGACAAAGACCGAGGTGTTGAAAGTTCGCGGCCAGTTCTGGGCAGCGTGTTTCGGCAAACGTTCCGCCGACGAGTTGTACGATCTCCACAAAGACCCCGACTGCCTCAGCAACCTCGCTGCGAGCGTGGACTTCAGGCCGTTCAAGCGGCAACTCTTCGACGAACTCAAAGCGCAGGACGACCCGCGCGTGCTCGGCAAAGGCCGCGTCTTCGACGAATATCCCCACGCCCACGAAGCCTTCCGCGGTTTCTACGAACGCTACATGAAGGGTGAGAAAATCAAGGTCGGCTGGGTCAGCGAAACCGACTTCGAGAAATAGCATGATCACATTACTCGCAGCCGTCACACTACAATCGCTGTTGACCGAGATGACCGATTACGACGCCGTCGCCCGCTGGCCAGACCCGTCGTACACTTGCCACCAGGCCAGCAGTTACGACCGCGCCACCAAAACGCCTGACGATCAGAAGGGCTGGTTCGCCAACGCCGACCAGAACCAGTACATCCGCATTGAGACCAACCAGAACTGCATCGAGAAAGTCATGATGGACGCCGTCGGCCCCGGCGCCATCGTCCGTTTCTGGATCACCACCCACAACGCCAAGAAAGGCAACATCCGCATCTATCTCGATGGCGCTAAATCGCCCGCGATCACCGTGCCGTCGTTCGATTTCGCCAACAACAGCGCGCTTCCCGCCGGCAACCCGTTGCTCACGCTCCATCCCGGCGCGACGCCCGAAGCCCGCGGCGGCAACACGCTCTACCTGCCGATTCCCTACGCCAAGCACTGCAAGGTCACTTGGGAAGAGCACGAGGCGAAAGCTCCGCGCTACTATCAGATCAACTACCGCACCTATCCGCCCGGCACCAAGGTCGAAACCTTCAAGCCCGGCAACTACGACCGCGCGAACAAGACACTCGCACAGCCGCCAACCTTCACCGGCGGCAAGGAAGTCACGCTCGACCAGAGCATCGCGCCCGGCAAAGAGGCCGCCCTCGATCTGGGTGGGCCTGCCGCGGTGCGTTTGCTTGAGTTGCGCGCCGACGCTTCCTGTTTACGCACGCTCATTTTGCGCGCGGAATTCGACGGCAAACAAACGATCTGGTGTCCCGTCGGTGATTTTTTCGGCAGCGGCGTCGGGCTGAACGCGCTCGACAGTTGGTATCTTACCGTCAACAAAGACGGCGCGCTGACCTGCCGCTGGGTAATGCCCTACCAGAAATCCGGCAAATTCACATTGCTGAACCTCGGCAAGAAACCGGTGACGGCGAAGCTCACTGCGCGCACTGGCGATTGGAAGTGGGATGACCGCTCGATGCACTTCCGCGCCAGTTGGCGACAGCAGTATCCCATCCCCACCCGACCGATGATTGATTGGAACTACCTCGCCGCAACGGGGCAGGGCATTTATGTCGGCGATTCGCTGGTCGTCTTCAACCCCGTCAAGAATTGGTGGGGCGAAGGCGACGAAAAGATTTACGTGGACGGCGAAACCTTCCCGTCCCACATCGGCACCGGCACCGAGGACTACTACAACTACTCCTGGTGCCACACCGGTCTGTTCCAGACGCCTTTCGCCAACCAGATACGCTGCGACGGTCCCCGCAACGCCGGCTACACCGTCGTCAATCGTACCCGCAGCCTCGACGCCATCCCGTTCACCAAGTCGTTCCGGTTCGACATGGAAGTCTGGCACTGGGGCGAGTGCAATGTCGGCTACGCCGCCACGACGTATTGGTACGCCCGTCCCGGCGCAACCTGCAATCGCGCGTCGCAGCCCGACGAAGCCGCCCGCGAACTGCCCAGTGTTCCGGACACGTTCCGGATCGCCGGCGCGGTCGAGTGCGAGACGATGCAAATCGTCGCCCAAACGCCGGATATTCCGGTCGGCCCCCAAAGCTTGAGCGGCGACTGGAGCGGCGACAGCCAGTTGTGGATTCGCGGCAAACAACGCGGTGATTTCGTCGAACTGCGCATTCCCGCGACGCAGAAACACAAGCTGACCTTGTACGCGACGAAGAGTTGGGACTACGGCATCCTCCGCTTTAGCGTCAACGGCCAGCCTGCCGGCAAGGATTTCGACGCGTGGGCCGAGAAACCGATACCGAGCGGCGCAATTCCTCTCGGCGTGTTCGAGCCGAAGAACGGCGCGTTCATCCTCCGTGTCGAAGTCGTCGGCGCCAACCCGAAATCGAAGAACAGCAAATCCTTCTTCGGCCTCGACGCTGTGACGTTGACCCCACCGTGAACTTTTGCCTTCTGCTGTTGGCGTTGGGGCTTGATGACTTGTTCGTGTTGCGCGACTACCGCGCCGGCAAGAACAGCTTCGTCGAAAGCCCCGCCCGCCATGCCGGCGCGTGGACCAACACCGGCTTCCGTTACACCATCGCCGACCTGAAAGGGCAGGGGTCCGTCCGCCACATCTGGACGACGCGCGGCGATGGCCCGACGTTCTTCGACTGGGAGTTTTTCGTGGATGGCGAAACCACGCCGAGCATCCGCGCCACTGACGAACAACTGGTTGAGGCGTCGCGGACCGTGACCGATCCTGTCGCGCCGGCGAATTTCATTCCCGTGGACAAGCGCGCGTTCAACTTTTTCCTCCCGGTGCCGTTCGACAAAAGTCTGCGAATTGATGTCGTCCAACGCGAGCCAACCTTCTGGCTTTGGTTCTGTCAGATTGATTATCGCCTCAACGATTCCTCGCTCGCCGGCGCGCGGCTACGACAGCAGAATGGCGCCTTTGTCTATTCCGGATTGCCGTCGCAACAACACGCCAAAGCGCCACGGAATGAACGACTTCTGCCGTCCGTCGAAATCAGGCCCGGCGAGCAGAAGACGCTCGCGCGTCTCGCCGGCCCGGCCATCGTGCGCGAACTGCGGTTGCGTTGGTCAAGCGATGTGCGGTTGCTCGTGCGCTACGACGGCGCGGATATGTTCGCCGTCAACGCGCCGGTCGAGCGGTTCTTCGGGCCGTTCAAAGGCGTCTCGTTTTTCCGTCACGCCACGAACGAGGCGAGTTGTTTTCTGCCGATGCCGTTTCGCCGAAATTGCGAAGTGGTGATTCGCAACGACGGTGCGAACGCCGCGACGGTTTCCGGCAAAGCGTTGCTGGAACCGGTGAAATCCTTTTTGCCGACGTGGGGCTACTTCCACGCGTTGCACCAACGCACGGAGAAGACCGATGGCCATCGCCTGCATCAGGTGTTGTATGTGCGCGGACGCGGCCACTGGGTCGGCATGTCGCTCTACCGCACCGGCCACGATCACGGCGGCGGCGATTTCGCGGTGATTGACGGCGAAGGTGACCGTCCCGCGTTCCTGCACGGCATCAATGGCGAGGACTACTTCACGTTCGCTTGGTTCGGCAAAGGTGCGCATCACCCCTACGCCATTGCGCAGTCCAACGACGAGGGACGTTATCGGCATCACTTCGAGAACGTTTATCCGTTTCAGAAATCCATCGCCATCGAGTGGGGCGCGTTTCCTGGTCTCAGCCCGGAGAGCGTGGCCGTCTGGTATCAAGACAAGCCTGACGACACCACAGTAGCCGACGGCGCGCGCGCTGAGTCGGTCGAGTGGGATGTGTTCGGTCCGGTGCCCGTTCAAGAGCCGCTGCCGTCCGTCGCTGACCTTGATGCCGGAAAACAGTTCGAGTGCCGGCTCGTGAAGGAACGATTCACGAGTGGATGGATGAAGGAATGGTCTGTCGGTCCGATGCTGAACCTCACATACACCGCTCGGCATCACACGAAGATCGTCGGAGAAGTTGAACTTGGCGGCAACGGCCACGCTTTTCTCGCGAGGCGGTTCGTCGAGTCGGACCGGGCGCGGACGGTGACTTGCCGGTTTGCGCACGATGACCCGACCGAAGTCTGGCTGAACGGCAAACGCATTTACGCCGGTGGGTCGCACGCCAACGGTTTCGAGTCCACGGTCATCAAGCTGCCATTGCAGAAAGGCCGCAACGAACTCGTGGTGCGGCTGACGAACTATTTCAATCGGAATTTCAATTGGGCCGGTTTTCTGTTAGGAGAAATGAAATGAACTGGAAATGGCTCCTGATGCTGGCGATGGCTGCGAATGCGGCGGATCGTCCGAACATTTTGTGGTTGGTCAGCGAGGACACGACAACGACGCTCGCCTGCTACGGCGACCGGACCGCGCCGACGCCAACAATTGACAAGCTTGCGCGTGAAGGGATTGTCTATGAGCGGTGTTTCACCCAGCCGGTCTGCGCGCCGTCGCGACACACGCTGATTGCCGGGATGTACGCCGTCAATTCCGGTCCCGCCCATCACATGCGGGCGCAAGGCAAGATACCGGACTGGCTGAAAGGGTTTCCCGCGTATCTGCGCGAAGCGGGTTACTATACCTCCAACAACGCCAAGACCGATTACAACGCGCCGATCAACGTCAAGGAAGCGTGGGACGAGTCCAGCAAGAAGGCACATTGGCGCAACCGCGCCGCCGGACAGCCGTTCTTCAGCGTCTTCAATCACGAGGTCTGCCACGAAAGCTGCCTGTTCCCGGAGAACGAAGAGCCAACGGTTGACCCCGCCAAGGTGCGCGTCCCGCCGTATCAGCCCGACACGCCGGAGATTCGCGCCGACTGGGCGCGTCATTACAGCCGCCTCGCCCAGATGGACACACAACTCGCCGCCAAACTCAAAGACCTCGCTGCTGACGGGCTGGCCGACGACACGATTGTGTTCTACTACGGCGACAACGGCGGCGTGGTCGCCCGCAGTAAACGTTTTCTCCAGCGCAGCGGGACACACGTTCCTCTTGTCGTTTATTTCCCGCCGAAATGGCGTCACCTTGCGCCCGCCAAACCCGGCTCGCGCATCAAAGACCCCGTTCACTTCGTTGATTTTGCGCCGACCGTTCTCTCGTTGGCCGGCGTGAAGATTCCCGATTACATGCAAGGCCGCGCACTCGCCGGCCCGGCGAAGGTTGCGCCCGGCGAATTCGTGCTCTGCACACGCGACCGGATGGATGAGCGCTACGACATGATGCGCTCGATCATGGACAGCCGCTGGCTTTACATTCACAACTTCCGTCCCGACCTGCCGTATGTGCAGCCGCTCGAATACATGTTCCGCGCGCGCGGCTACCAGTCGTGGGCGCGCGTTGCCCGTGAAGGCAAACTCACGCCGGCGACAGCGATGTTCTGGGGCGAGAAACCAACCGAGGAACTCTACGATTGCGACGCCGACCCTGACAACGTGAAGAATCTTGCTGCCGATCCCGCGCACCGCAAGACATTGGAACGATTCCGCACTGAACTGAAACGTCGCGTTCTCGCCTACAAGGACAACGGCTTTCTGCCGGAAGGTTCGCAACTGGAAGGCTACGACGCCTCGCGCAAGGAAGGCGCGTGGCCGGTCGAGCGTGTGTTCGAGTTGGCGATGCTCGCCTCCGAGCGCAACCCGTCGAACCTGCCGAAGCTGATCGAGGCGCTGAACGATCCGAGCGAGCCGATGCGCTGGTGGGGCGCGCAGGGCTGCACGATGCTCGGCAAGAAAGCCGCGCCCGCCGAGGAAGTGTTGAAGCGTCGGTTGGAAGATTGGTCCGGGTCGGTGCAGGTCGCGGCGGCGGAAGCGATGGCGCGGATTGGCAAAGTGGATGTCGCGTTGCCGGTGCTCGAACGCTGTCTCAAAGCCGGCGGCCCTGTCAGTGTCCAGGCCGGCAACGTGTTCTACCGGCTCGGCGAGGCGGCGCGTCCGTCATTGCCCGCGGTGAAGGCGGCGTTGAAACCGGGAAACGGGAGGAACGAACCTGGCAATCCGAAACGAATCCTCGAACGCGTCGTCGCAGTGCTCGAAGGCCGCGAACAAGCGTTGGTGTATCCGAGCGGAGAGTTTGTCGGTAAGAAGTAGGTGCCCTTCACTATTCGCCCTCTTGCCACATCAGTGTAACACCTATTACACTGATGTGGCAAAACGGACGAGGCACACGAATGTTCGTGCGTTGCATGAGTTGTCACGATTGCTGGTGTAGCATCGGCTGTCTCAGCCGACCGGTGCGCTGGGACAGCGCACGCTACACCAACGTGATGTGGATTGCGCGCTTGTCATTCGGCGGGGTTGCTGCGATAAAACACGCCATGCGCACGACAATTTTCCTTTGCATAGCGCTCGGTCTTCTCAACGCGGGTTGCTCGGTGAAGCGGTTCGCGGTGAACCAAGTTGGCAACGCATTGGCCGGCAGTGGGACGACGTTTTCCGCGGATGATGACCCGGAGTTGATCAAGGCGGCGCTGCCGTTCAGTTTGAAACTGATGGAGTCGTTGCTGGCGGAAAGCCCGCAGCATCGCGGCCTGTTGCTGGCAACCAGCAGCGGGTTCACGCAATACAGCTACGCGTTCATCCGTCAGGACGCCGATGAACTCGAGGAGCGCGACGTGGCGGGCGCGAAGGCGTTGCGGGAACGCGCAGCCCGCCTTTATCGGCGCGCGCGTGACTACGGGCTGCGCGGTCTGGAAACGCAGTCGCGCGGCTTCGAGCAATCGCTGCGCAAGGACCCGAAGGCGGCGGTGCGCCAGTTGACGCGCGCGGACGTGCCGCTGTTGTACTGGACGGCGGCGTCGTGGGGTTCGTTGATCTCGCTCTCGAAGAACAAGCCGGACGTGGTGGCGGACCAGCCGTTGGTGGAGGCGATGATTGACCGGGCGCTGGAACTGGACGAAGCCTACGACCACGGGGCGATCCACAGTTTCCTGATTACCTACGAAATGGCGCGGTCGGGGCTTTCCGACGCGGAACGCACGAAACGCGCACGCCAGCATTTTGAGAAGGCCGTCCAACTGAGTGGCGGCCAGCAAGCCGGGGCGTTTGTGTCGTTGGCCGAGAACGTCTGTGTGCAACAGCAGAAGAAAAAGGAATTTCAGGACCTGCTCAATCGTGCGCTGGCCATTGACGCGGATGCGCGTCCCGAATGGCGGCTGGTGAATCTGGTGATGCAACGACGCGCGCGGTGGTTGTTGAGCAGGACCGAAGAATTGATTGTCGAATGAGGTGACTATGATGACGAGAATCCATCTTGGAGACCGATCGGAGCGGCGGGCTGAGACAGCCCGCCCTACCAACACACTCGGTAGGGCGCGGTGTCCCCACCGCGCCGCGGTGAGGATATTGCTGGCAGTGGCGCTGTGCGCGAGTGCGCAGGCGGCGGACAAACAACTCAAGGTGAAGCTGGCCACGTTGGCCCCGAAAGATTCGTCGCCGCACCAAAGCTTGAAAGTCATGGCCGAGGCTTGGCGCGCCGCGCCGGGCGGTGGCGTGACAGCGACGATCTACACCGACGGCGTGCTCGGCGGCGAGGCCGACACGGTGCGGCGGATGCGGATCGGCCAGGTTCAGGCGGCGATGTTGACTGGCACCGGCTTGGCGGAGATTGACGATTCGATCACCGCGCTCCAAACAATGCCGATGGTGTATCGGACGCTGGTGGAGGTGGATCATGTCCGGGAGAAGTTGCGCCCGGACCTCGAAAAACGAATCGCGGCGAAAGGTTTTATCGTGTTGTTTTGGGTGGATGCCGGTTGGATAAAATATTTCTCACGCAAACCGGCGGTGATGCCGGATGATTTCAAGAAGCAAAAGCTCTTCGCATGGGCCGGCGACAACAAGACGCTCGACATCATGAAAGCCGCCGGCTACCAGCCAGTTGCGTTGGAGACGGCGGACATCCTGCCGGGGTTGAACACTGGGCTGATTGACGTTGTGCCGGCGCCGCCGTTTTACGCGTTGGCCGGTCAGTTCTACAGCCCGGCTCCGCATATGTTGGACATGAATTGGGCGCCATTGGTCGGCGCATTGGTCATCACCAAGAAGGCATGGGACACGATTCCAAAGGAAGCGCAAGCTGTGCTCCGCGCGTCCGCCGAGAAAGCCGGCAACGAAATCCGCGCCCAACTGCGCAAGGAAAACGACGACGCTGTCGAGGCGATGAAGAAACGCGGGTTGACCGTTCATGCGTTGACGCCGGAAGCGGAGGCGGCGTGGCGTCAGGTGGCCGAGAACACCTATCCCAGGATACGCGGGAAGATAGTGCCCGCGGATCTTTTTGATAGGGTGCAGCAATTGGTCAAGGAGTACCGGGCCAGCCAGAAGTGAGCGCGGAATTCTCCACAGAATCGGCGCCGGTAACTGGTTGGCGGCGCGTCATCCGCGACGGTGAGAACTTCGGCGTGACGCTGGCGTTGCTGGCGATGATGGCGTTGCCAGTCATTGAGATCGTGCTCCGCAAGAGTCCGTTGGCCGGTATTACTGGCGCGATTGCCATTGTCCAGCAACTGACTCTTGTCGTCGGAATGCTGGGTGGCGCCGTCGCGGCGCGCGATGGACGATTGCTGGCGTTGTCGGCGCTGACCACGGTGTTGCGTGGCCGCGTCAAGACGGCGGTGACGGTCTTCAGTCAGTCGTTTGCGGCGGCGGTGACAGCATTTCTGTGTGTGGCAAGCATCCAGTTTGTCCGTTCGGAGATACCAACCGGTCAGGTTGTCGCTTACGGCATCAAGACTTGGTACGTCCAACTTCTGCTGCCGATTGGCTTTGCGGTGATCGCGGTTCGGTTGTGGTGGCACGGCGCAAAGACGTGGCGGGGCAGGGTGGCGTCGCTCTTGTTGATCGCGGCGTTTGTGGCCGCTGCCCGCTGGTCGCCGTTGCCGCCGGCTGCGATGAAGTGGCCGGCTCTCGGTGCTCTGTTGCTGGCGACAATTTTCGGCGCGCCGATTTTCAGCACGCTTGGCGGCGCGGCGTTGATTTTGTTTTGGGCGGAAGATACGCCCATTGCCGCGATTCCGGTGACGCACTACAGCCTCGTCATCAATCCATCGCTGCCGACGTTGCCGCTGTTCACGCTGGCCGGTTATTTTCTGGCGGAAGGCGGCGCGTCGCGCCGGCTGGTGCGGGTGTTCAACGCGCTCTTCGGTCAGGTGCGTGGTGGGCCGGCGATTGTGACGTCGGTGGTGTGCGCGTTTTTCACGTCGTTCACCGGCGGGTCTGGGGTGACGATTCTGGCGCTGGGCGGCGTGTTGATGCCGGTGTTGCTTGCGGAGAAATACCGGGAACGCACCGCGCTTGGTTTGTTGACGGGTGCCGGGTCGCTGGGGATTTTGTTCCCACCGTGTCTGCCATTGATTCTTTACGCGATCATCGCGTCACAGGCGAAGGCGAACATCACAATCGAGAAGATGTTCCTTGGCGGAATCATTCCCGGTTTGGTGATGGTGGCGCTTGCGATTTGGTGGGGTGTGGCTGCCGGACCGAAACTGGAGAAGGAACACCGTCGCTTCGACCTCAAAGAAACTTGGCGTGCGCTGTGGGAGGCGAAATGGGAGCTGATGTTGCCGGTCGTGGCGCTGGTGTCGTTGTTCGGCGGATTCGCCACGCCAGTCGAGGCGGCGGCGGTGACCGCATTTTATGCATTCATTGTCGAGACGTGCATCTACCGTGACTTGAAGTTTTTCAAAGACATGCCGCGCGTGGTGACCGATTGCGGCTTGCTAGTCGGCGGTGTGCTTTTGATTCTCGGAGTGGCGTTGGGGTTCACGCAGTATCTCGTGGACGCGCAGGTGCCGGCGGCGGCGGTGACGTGGGCGACTGGTACGATTCACTCGAAGTGGCTGTTTCTGCTGGGGCTGAATGTCGTGCTGCTGTTCGTTGGGGGACTGGTGGAAATCTACGCGGCGATTGTCGTGGTGGTGCCGTTGCTGGTGCCCTTGGGGATGGCGTTTGGAATTGATCCGATCCATCTTGGCGTCATCTTTCTCGCCAACATGGAACTCGGTTTCCTCGCGCCGCCGGTTGGTTTGAACCTGCTGCTGTCGTCCTACCGGTTCAACAAGCCGATGGTGGAAGTCATGCGTGCTGTGTTGCCGATGCTCGCTGTCCAATTCGTTGGTGTTCTGCTCATCACCTACATTCCGCCGTTGACGACATGGTTGCCGCGGCTGTTAGGGCACTAGGAGATTGAATATGAAGCGAATGATCTGGATGATGGCGCTGTTGATGGCGGCGCTGGTGGCACGGGCTGAGATGAAGTTGCCGGGAGCGATTTCGAGTCACATGGTGCTGCAACGCGACATGGCTGTGCCGATCTGGGGAACGGCATCGCCCGGCGAAAAGGTGGTCGTGAAATTCCGTGGCCAGCAGAAAGAAGCGACGGCAGACGCAAACGGCAAATGGATGGTCAAGCTCGATCCGTTGAAGGCGGGCGGCCCGGACACGTTGACGGTGAACTCGCTGACGGTCCAAGACGTTCTCGTCGGCGAAGTCTGGGTCGGCTCCGGCCAGTCGAACATGGCCGGTGGTGTTCGCAGTTACGCGAAGAACGATCCGGTTCTGGCGGTTGCCGAAGCGGTCGCGCCGTATCCGGGGATGCGACTGCTCAAGAGCAATGGTCAATGGGCTGAGGCGACGGGACAGAACGTCGGCGGTTTCTCGGCGATTCTGTTTGCGTTTGGGTTGCGGCTGCACAAGGAACTGGATGTGCCGGTCGGATTGATGCTCGGAGCCGTGGGCGGAACGCCGTCGGGACGCTGGTTGAGCGAGGAAATGTACAAAGGCGATACCATCTGCAAGGATGTTGTCGCGAAGGCCGCCGTGAGTTATTCGACGGAGAAAGCACAGAGGAATTACGAACAGCAGGCGGCGAAGTGGGAGAAGGACGTCGCCGCCGCGAAAGCCAAAGGCGAACAGCGTCTTCCACGCAAACCCGCTCCGCCGGTCAAGCCGGGGGAGAGCTACGCTAAGATTGGAGACCTTTACGAAACGTTCATTCATCCATACTTGCCATACGGTATTCGCGGTGTGCTCTGGGACCAAGGCGAGTCCGGCACCGCCATCGAAGGCGTGGACCAGTTCACATTGATGGGGGCGTTGATTCGCGGCTGGCGCAAGGAATGGGGACAAGGCAACTTCCCGTTCATCTACGTCCAGAAACCGAGCGGCGGCGGTTGCGCGTGGAATCCCGATGACCCGGTCACGAACAAAGGCCAGCCGTTCGAGCCGTTACCTGCCAAGGTGCCAAGCGATGGCGCTTACGTCGAGACGCACATTCGCATCATGCGACACCCGAACACCGGGATGGCCATCAGCAGCGATCTCGGCCCGATGACTCACCCGACCAACAAATCCGGCTACGGCCACCGCGCCGCCGACGTCGCGCTCGGCATGGCATACGGCAGGAAGATCGAATACTACGGCCCGTTGTACGCCTCGCACGCCATTGAGGGTAACAAGGTTCGCGTGAAGTTCACGCACGTCGGACAAGGCCTCGCCTTCAAGCACGGCGATAAACTCCAAGGCTTCGCCCTCGCCGGTGACGACAAAGTCTTTCACTGGGCCGACGCGAGAATTGACGGTGGGACTGTTGTTGTCTCCAGCGCCGCCGTGTCGAAGCCGGTCGCGGTTCGCTACGCGTGGGCGCAAAAGCGAACGTGGGCGAACCTGTTTAACAAAGACGGTTTGCCTGCGATCCCTTTTCGTACTGACTCGTGGTAACTCTCAACGGCTTCGGATTTCTTTGCGATACTTCAATGGCGTAGTGCCCGTCTCAGCCCGGAACACGTAGGCGAGGTACTCCGGCGAGCCGAATCCCGATGCGGCTGCGACCTCCGGAATCGGCAGGTCCGTCTCAATGAGCAACTGTTTGGCACGCTCGAAATGGACGCGCCGGCTTTCGGAGGCAGGGGTGCGGCCCAGCACGCTCGTGAATCGCCGCTCCAACACCCGCCGCGAAACACCAGTGTGCCGGGCGACCTCCGTGACTGAGAGCGGCTCCGCAGACTTGCAGCGAATGAAACTGACCGCCTTAACCAGCATGCGATCGTGGATGGCCAGCGTGTCGGTTGACTGGCGCGTCACGATACCCAATGGGGGGATCGCAACAGGTTCCTTTGAGACAGCAAGGTGGCGCATCAGGCGGTCTAGCATCGCTGCGGCGCGGTGGCCGATCTGTTCGGCGGCAACGAGAATTGCCGACATCGGCACCTGTGCCACCTCGCAGAGCAAGTCGTCGTCGGACCCGCTCAACAGCGCGACCTCCTCCGGCACGTGCAGCCCTGCGTGTTGGCTGGCGTAAATCACTTGGCGGCCGCTGTCGGCATTCCACGTCAGGGTGGCGACCGGTTTCGGCAAACCGCGCAGCCAGCCGGCGAGTTGCTCGATGTCGAGGTTCCAATCCGGTTCCGCGCCGCCGTGCGTTTTCACGCCGTAGGCCGCGCAGTCGTAACCAGCCTTGCGGACTGCGGCGATGAATGCGTCTTGTTGCGTTGCGACATAAGGCAGGCCGAGGAGGCTGAAGTAGGCGAAGTGCCGAAACCCACGGTCGAGGAAATGTTGCGCCGCCAGCTTCGCGCCTGCTGCGAGGTCGTTGGTCACGCCCGGCAGCCTGATGCCCGGTAACTGGATGGCGGAGACGTTGACCAACGGCAACTGCAGCACCTGCAGCTCTCGCGCCATTGCCATGCTGCCGATGCGGGCGATAAGACCTTCGCCGCGCCAGCCGCGTGGCACTTGGATGCGTTCCTCCAAACCGCGAGCCTCGACGAATAACTGCCACGGGCCATGCTTGCGTGCGTAGTTGTGGATACCCGTCACCAGCCGCCGTCCCCAACTGGTGGAAGTATCCACCAGCACTGCCACGCGTGGAGCGGATCGTTTTGGTCGCATGGCGCATTTTCTTAGAACAAAGACGCAAGTTTGCCTACACAATTCCGCCGCCGGGCAGTAGTCTGCGACCGTGAAGATTTCAGGACTGCGATGGTGGATTGCCGGGCTGCTGTTGTTGGCGGCGGTGCTCAACTACGTGGACAAGAACACGCTGGCGCTGCTGGCGCCGACGATTCAGAAGGACCTCGGGCTGACCGACCAACATTACGCCAACATCCAGAATGCGTTTCAGGTGGCGTACACGATTGCGTTGCTGGCGTCGGGTGCCATCGTGGACAAACTCGGACCGCGGTTGGCCTTGGCGTTGTTTGTTGGCTGGTGGTCAATAGCGAACGTATTCACGGCGGCGGCACGCTCGGTGATGTCGCTCAGCGTCTTCCGTTTCCTGCTCGGCCTCGGCGAGGCCGGTAACTGGACGGCGTCACCGAAGTCGGTTTCGGAATGGTTTCCAGCCAAGGAACGCGGGTTGGCGATTGGGATTTACACGGCGGGGACGCCCATCGGAATGACGGTGGCGCCGTTGTTCATCATCTGGCTGGCGGGAGCGTACGGGTGGCGCTCGACCTTTGTGGTGACGGGACTGATGGGCTTGGTCTGGCTCGTGCCGTGGGTGTTTTTCTACCGGCAGGTGAAGACGCATCCGATGATGACGGAGTCGGAGCGAACGTGGATTACATCCAACGCTGGCGTTGAGGAAAGTAGCGCGAACACCGGGGCGCGGTGGACGTGGCTGCAATCATTCGGCCAGCCGGTGGTCTGGTGTTTGTTGATCGGGCGGATGTTGTCGGACCCGATTTGGTTTTTCTACCAGAACTGGTATCCAAAATACCTCGTCAGCGCCCGCGGTTTGACGCAGACGGAGGTGAAGATCACGTGGGTGATGTTTTTAGCAGCGGGACTGGGCAGCCTGCTCGGTGGAGCGATTGCCGGTGCGTTCATCAAGCGGGGCCGGGCGCCGGAGCGGGTGCGGTTGGTGGTGATGATGATCTGTGCGCTGTTCATGCCGTTGTCGCCGATGGTGGCGTTCGCGCCAACGACAAATCAGTCGCTGGCGTTGGCGTCGCTGATCGTGTTCTTCCACCTGGCGTGGCTTGTCAACATCGGCGCGCTGGTCGTGGACGTGGTCCCGAAATCGTCACTCGGCACCGTGTTCGGCATCGTGGCGGCAGGCAGTTCGCTCGGTGCGATTATCATGAACGATCTTGTCGCCAAACTGGTCAAGACCAGCGGCTACACGCAATGGTACTTCATTGCCGCCGGGTTACATCTGGTGGCCATTGTGGTGCTGATGCTCGGTTTATTCCGGAGAAAGAAGACATGAAGATTCCAGTCCTGATTTGCACATTGTTGGCCGTGGCGTGTTTGTCTGCAACAGCGGAACCGCCGACGGTTACAAGAAAGCCGGCCGTATTTCGTCCAACGTTCACATCCCACTCAAACCATGAAGACTCTGCTCATTATCGTTTTCGTTCTCACTCAGGCAACGTTTGCCGCGCCGTTGAAGCCAGTCGGCGCCAAGGCCAGTTCCAGCATGGACAAGTGTCCGGCGGAGAAGGCGATTGATGGCGACACCACCGACGCCTCGCGCTGGATCAGCAAGAAATCTGAGAAGCCGGCCTGGCTCGAAATCTCGCTCGGGGCGACGGAGAGGTTAGCGGGTGTGCATTTGTATTCCGGGTTTGGCGTGGAGGGGGCGCTGGAGAGCTTCACGTTCCAATTCTGGAGCGGCGGTAAATGGCAGGACATCCCCTCGGCTAAGATCGAGAACAACAAAGCCGTCGCGTTGGCAATCGCGTTCGATGACACCGTGGACGTGACGACCGACCGTCTGCGTCTGTGGATCACGCGGACGCATCAAGGCATCGCGCGGGTGAAGGAAGTCGTCATCTGGCCGGCAGGCGCGGGCGGCGTGCCGGCGTTGAAGGCGGAGGCGACGGCGACGGCGCAAGCGGCCATCCCGCTGATTTACCTGAACCAGAGCGGATTCAACCTCGGCAAACCAAAACGCTTCACCGCGCCGACGTTGCCGGACGAGACGAAGTTCGCGGTGCGCCCGGCCAAGGGCGGCGACGCGCTGTTCGAAGGTGTGCTGAAGAACAACCTCGGCGATTTCTCCGCGTTCAATCCGACCGACGAGCAAGAATACGTCGTCGAAGCCGGTGGGCTGCGGTCGGTGCCGTTCCGCGTCGGGCCGTGGTGGCTGGAGCGGGTGACGTATCAGAACGCCGTGAACTTCATGATTGATAGCCGTCATTACGTCGGCAACTTCCGCGCGTACTGCAGGGGCTCGTATGGCTGGCGCGACGACCATCATTTCGGCTGGGAACTGCACACGCTCGTGCCGCAATACCTCTCGAACCCCTCCGCTTACGAGCGGATGCCGCATCAGATCAAATACGAGAAGCCCACCGACACCAAGCTTTGGGGCAAGCTCCAGCCGTATCCTGACGATGTGCCCGACATCGTGAAACTGATCCACTGGGGTGCGGACGTGATCGTCACGCAGGGACTGCTCCACGAGCATTTGAAGGCACAGCTTGCGTATTTCCTCTACGCTTGGCCGTGGCTGAAACAGTATCTGCCCGCGCAGAACTACGAGGTCGTTCGCGACTTCGCCTTCGCGCACTGGAGTGACGCCAAAGCCGACCGGACATACCCGTACGACGAAAGTCCCGAACACGATCTGCTTGCGCTCAAGACGAAGGTCGGCTCCACCAAGGGCGCGTATCCTCCTGGTTTTTCCATCGAACCAAACCTGCTGATGTACGAAGTCGCCAAGCGCGAGAAACGTCCCGACGCGGAGAAATATTTCCAGGCCGCGCACAAACAAGCCGCGTGGATGATCGCCAACCTCGATTGGGACGACCCGCTCACGACCAAAGGCCAGCGGATGAGCGAGTTCATCACTGTCACCGGCCTTGCCCACTTCCTCCGTCAATATCCCGACCGCGCTCCTGCCGGGTTGGCCGGCAAGATCAACGCGTGGACGAAAGTGGTGTTCCGCCGGTCGGCCAACCTGTGGGATTTCCGCAAGCTCGACGACGGCGCGAAATGGACACCGATGGGCGAGAAACCGACAATGTGGAACGAGCCTGGCAACGTCCTCGGCCTGCCGGCGTCGTTGCTGGCCGCGCGTGAAGTGCTCACCGACCCCGCCACGAAGGCGCGGCTCGAAGAGTTAGTCTATTCGCACTTCGACAACGGTTTCGGACGCAACCCGGTCGGCCGGCATTTCTCGTTCGATGCACCGCGCGAGATCGAGGGAGTCGAGTTTGGCTGGTTCAAGTATCATCACGGCGGCATCGGCCAGTTGGCGGAGGCCCGGTTCGTGATTGATGGCAGCCCGAAGGACGGCCACTACCCGTATCATCCCGAGAAAGGCGACTTCGGCTGGACCGAAGGCTGGGTGCAGTTCAACGCGCCTTTCAATCTGGCCCTTGCCTGGCTCGCCTTTGCCGAGACGCAACTCACTCTCACCCGCACCGGCGACGAAGTTGTCGTCCGCCTCCGCGCCCCGTTGAACTTCGACTACGCCAAAGTCGAGACCGCCACCGTCCAAGTCCGCACCGGCACCAGCGACTGGCAGCCGTTGAGTGTGACGGAAGAATCTCCAAACTCCCAATTCCTCACCGGCCGCATCAAGGCCCCTGCCGGCACCGTCGTTGAAGCTGCCTACGGCTACGGCTTCTTGGGCCGCAACGCTACGGTGAAGCCATGAAGCAGGTCATTTCTCTAGTTCTGGCAGTGACAACGACGTGGGCCATCGAACCGCTCAAGCTCTGGTATGAACAACCGGCACAGAAATGGGTCGAGGCGCTGCCGTTGGGCAACGGGCGGCTCGGCGCGATGGTGTTTGGCGGCGTCGAGCGCGAGCAGCTTCAACTCAACGAGAACACGATCTGGTCGGGGAACCGCAGCGATTACGACTGCGTTGGTGCGCACCAACACCTGCCCGAAGTCCGGCGGCTGCTCTTTTCCGGGAAACACAAGGAGGCGGCGCAACTGGTGGAGCGCGAGTTGCTCGGCGAGCGTCCGCTCGACTACTACCAACCGCTCGGCGATCTGACTCTGCAATTCGACGGCACAGCCTCGGTAACTGATTACCGTCGCGAACTCGATCTTGATTCCGCCATCGTGCGTGTGCGTTACCGGGTCGGCGATGCGTCGTTCACACGCGAAGTCTTCGCCAGCACGCCAGACCAAGTGATTGTGGTGCGCCTGACGTGCGACAAGCCCGGTCGCATTTCGTTGAGCGCGGCACTCAGTCGCGTCGAGTGCGCCACGACTGCCGTGCTGGGCAAGGACACGTTGGTGTTGCGCGGACAAACCGATCAGGACAAGCCGACGGCCGGGGTGAAGTTCGAGGCGCGGCTGAGAATCATCGCCGAAGGCGGTTCAACTGACGGCAGCCGCGTGGAAAAAGCTGATGTCGTCACGCTGCTGCTGGCCGCTGCGACCGACTACCGCAAAGGCGACCCGGCAGAGGTGTGCGCCCGGCAGTTGGCAGCGGCAGCGGCGAAAACGCACGCTACGCTGCGCGAGGCGCACGTGGCCGATTACCGGAAATTATTCCGGCGCGTGTCGCTCGACCTCGGTGAAACCCCGTCCATCTCGTTGCCAACCGACAAGCGGCTCGCCCAACCCGACCCGCGACTGACGGCGCTGTATTTCCAGTACGGTCGGTACCTGTTGATCAGTTCGTCGCGGCCGGGCAATCTGCCGGCGAACTTGCAGGGGCTTTGGAATGACAAACTCAAACCGGCATGGTTCTGCGGCTACCATCTCAACATCAACGTCCAGATGAACTACTGGCCAGCCGAAGTCGCTAACCTCGCGGAATGCCACGAGCCGTTGTTCGACCTGATTGACAATCTCCGCCCCAACGGACGCAAGACGGCGCGTGAGGTTTACGGCTGCGGTGGCTTTGTTGCCGCGCATCGCACCACGCCCAATTGGTTCACCAGCCCCGTGAAAGGCCTCAACGTCTGGCCCGTCTCCGCCGCCTGGCTCTGCCAGCATCTCTGGGAACACGCACGCTTCAGTGGCGACCGTGAGTTCCTTGTGAAACGCGCCTACCCGGTGATGAAGGAAGCCGCCGAGTTTTTCCTCGATTGGCTCGTCGAAGACCCCAAGACCGGCAAGCTTGTCAGCGGCCCTTCCATGTCGCCCGAAAACATGTTCATCGCGCCCGACGGCTCGGGGCAGATTCTGTGCATGGGACCGGCGATGGACCAGCAGATCATCGCCGAACTGTTCGACAACTGTCTCGAAGCGGCGATGCTGCTGGGGATTGACGATCCATTCACCCAAAAACTCGCCGCGACGCGCCGCCGCCTGGCCGGGCCGCGGATCGGTGCCGATGGGCGATTGTTGGAGTGGGCACAGGAACTCAAGGAGCGCGACCCCGGCCACCGGCACATGTCGCACCTGTACGCCTTGCATCCCGGCTGGCAGATCACGCCGCGCGGCACGCCTGCACTGGCCAAGGCCGCTCGCGCCTCGCTTGATTACCGGTTGTCGCACGGCGGCGGCCACACCGGCTGGAGCCGGGCATGGATCATCAACTTCTTCGCGCGCCTCGAAGACGGCGCGAAAGCGCATGAACATCTGCAAGCACTGTTCGCCAAGAGCACGTTGCCGAACATCTTCGACAACCACCCGCCATTTCAAATTGACGGCAATTTCGGCGGGACGGCGGGCATTGCCGAGATGCTGCTGCAATCCCACACCGGCGAGATTCATCTCTTGCCCGCGTTGCCGTCAGCGTGGCCGAACGGCAAGGTCACCGGGCTGCGCGCGCGAGGTGGATTCGAGGCGGGGATGAAATGGAAGAATGGAAGACTGGAAGAGGCGACGATCCGCAACATTTCCGGAACATCGTGCAAGGTCCGTTACGGCAGCGAAGCTCGTGACGTGACCATCGCCAAAGGAGAATCAAAACGTGTTTACTAGAATCGTTATCATCGTCCTCGCGGCGGTCGCCGCGTACGCCGAGCCGCCAGCCGGTTACAAGCTTGTCTGGTCCGATGAGTTTGATGGCAGCACGCTCGACACCAACAAGTGGTTCTACCGCACCGGCGCGCGGCTGCTGAGCTTTCAGAAACCGGAGAACGTGTCGGTAACAAATGGTTGGTTGCGGTTGGCGTTGAAGAAGGAGGAGGTCGGTAAGTTGTACTACACGGCGGGCGGCGTCATCAGCAAGCAGGAGTTTACCTACGGCTGGTTTGAGGCGCGGTTCCGCTGTCCGAAGCAAGCCGGGTGGCACACGTCGTTTTGGACGATGAAGGCGGGCAAGCCGCGTACCCAAGAACTGGATTTCTGCGAGCAAGATTCAGCAAACAATCGTTCTTATTCTGCCGGGGCCATTGACCAGAGCGGGAAGAAGCCGGTCAATTACGGTCGCAAATATTTTTACACGCCACGCGAGGAAGTGCCGGATTTCGCAGCGGATTTCCATGTGTGGGCGTGCGAATTTACGCCGACGGTGGTGAAATTCTTCCTCGACGGCAAGCTGACGCATGAGACTGACGCCATGAAGTTCCCGCACGGGCCGCAGAGCGTCTGGCTGACGAGCGTGGCGGCGTTGTGGGGCAAGCCGGTATCCCCGAAGAAGATGGACGATGTCGGCTTACCGGCGTTTGCGGACTTCGATTGGGTCCGGGTGTACGAAATGAAATCACCGTGATCTTTTCATTGATGACCATCACCAACATTGTCACCGGCCAACCGCACCGCGTATTATCGCGCCGTTTTGATTTGGTAGTCCTGACGCAAAATCCAATGCGAGCCGTACCGATAATCACGCTACTGTTCGTGGCGTTAAATACATCTGCTGTGACGGCGCCGCCGGCGTCGCTCACGCCGCAGGCCGCCGATGGCACCAATCGTGTTTGTCTCGCTTGGCCGGCCGTCGGCGGTGCCGCCTCGTACAACATGAAACGTTCGCTCACGCCGGGCGGCCCACACGCTTTGCTCGCGAATGTCACCACGACGAATTACACCGACGCGACGGTTCTGCCCGGCACAAATTATTTTTACGCTGTCACCACGGTTTCCAACTCCATCGAAAGCGCAGCGTTCCGCGAAGTGCAGGCGGCAACGGTTGTGATTGGTGATAATTCCGATGCGTCGGGCGTCGCGCTGGCCGGTGTCTGGGTGGTCTCCGGTGTCCCCGGTTACTACGGTGCGAATTCCGTTTATGCCACCACCGTCACCGGCGCAACGGCGACCGCGACGTGCACGTTTACGCCCACACTGCCCACCACGGCCAATTACGACATCTATCTTCGCTGGACCGCATTTGCGAATCGTCCCACCGACGCGCCGGTGGACATCGTGTTTGCCGACAACCGCACGACGGTGACGGTGGACCAAACCACCAACGGCAGCACCTGGGTCTGGCTCGGCACATTTCCGTGCGAGGCGGGCAATTCGAACAGCGTGACCATCCGCAACAACACCAGCGCCGCCAACAAGGCGGTGGTCGCCGATGCGGTGCAGTTTGTGCCGCGCCTGTCGCCGTGGGGCAACGCAACGAATTGGTTGCAGGATTACACCGTCACGACCTTCGCTGACAATATCAGCGGCACGAACCTCGACACGACGAAATGGGCGATTGCGTTCGGCCGCCCGAATGTGTCGGTCGGGAACGGGAAAATCTCGCTGGACCTCGAATACATCGGCACGAATCCGATCGCGCAGGCGACGGCGGCGGAACTCAAGGACCCGAACAACTGGAACAAGGGCGCGGTGCAGCCGTTGCACGACCAGAAGTTCGGTTATTACGAGGCGCGGTTTCGCGTCAATCAGGATGGTGGCGGCGTGGACAATGCCTTTTGGTTTCCGGCCTCGCTGGAAAGCCCTTGGGAAGGTTATGAATACGATGTGCCGGAAATTATCACCCAGCCGGTGCCGAATTTTGGCAACACCGACGCGGGCTACGGCATCCGGAACCACGTCAATGGCGCGCATCTCTGGGACACCAACGCCAGTCCGCCGAGCTACGCCAATGTCGGGAACGCCTGGGGGCTGACGAATTACCACACGTTCGGCTTCGAGTGGCGCACGGACAACTCGCTCGTCATCTATTTTGATGGCGAGCCACTGTCCCGCGCGCTGCCGTCCAAGGTCAACGCGCTCGCCACCATCCTGCCGGCGGTGCCGGTGTTGAGCACGTGGGTCGGCCAGTTCATGCAGCCCACGGCCAACCTCGACGGGCAGAGCATGAAGATTGACTACCTGCGGTGTTACCAGAAGCCCGGCTGGCTCGGCGCGGTCTCCAGCGCATGGACCAACCCCGCCAACTGGGGCGCGGACGGCATCCCCGGCGCCGGCGCTGCGGCGGTGTTCAACCTGAACGCCGCGCAATCCACCGTCACGCTGCCGACGAACCAGCCGGTGCAGTCGCTGGCGTTTGATCATGCGAATCTTTCCGCAACCACGATCAACGGGCCGGGCGCGCTGCTGCTCGGCGCGGGAACGAACAGCGTGTTGACCGGTGGCATCGCGATGGGCAGTGCCACCATGACGACGCAGACCGTGAACGCCGCGATCATCGCCCAAAAAGATCTGTCGTTCTACAACTCCAGTGGCACCAACGCGCCGCTGGTGCTCAACGGCACCATCAGCGGCGATGGCGTAACGCCGCGCGACATTCATTTCATCTGCGGCGCGCCCATCCTCGTCGCGCAGCCGCTGCCCGCCACCATTGGCGAAGTGGTCGTTTGGGGCGGAACACCGCTCGCGTTGCCGACCAACTGCGCCTACGTCGGGCGCACGGTGATTGATACCACCACCTTCCTCGCCGGCCGGATCGGCAACGGCGGTCAGCCCAGCAGCGTCGGCGCTTCCTCCGCCCATGCGACCAATCTGGTCTTGTTCAGTAATCGAATCCACAGCGAGCCTTACCGGCCGCGCTTGCGTTACGTTGGATCGGGTGAGATCAGCGATCGCGGCATCCTCATCAGTCCCGCGGCCCAAGGCATTCTGGAAGCGTCCGGCAGCGGTCCGCTGACGTTGACCGGGCCAGTGGTTTTCGATCCCGAAAAAGTCGCCGGCGACATCACGAACACCGCGCCCAGCCTGATTCTGGGTGGCACGAACACGAACAACAACACGCTGGCTTCCGATTTCATCAGCACCAATGGGCTGAATCTGACGCTGACCAAGTCCGGCGCGGGCACGTGGGTGCTGACCGGCGACATCGTGCTCTCAAACACCCTGAGTGTCACCGGTGGCCGTCTCCAAATCGGTGCCGGCACCAACGGTTCGCTCTCAGCGAATTCAGTGGGTGTCAGCGCCAGCGCCGAATTCGCGCTCGGTCGCGATGACGATCTGACCTTCACGATTCCGATTACCGGCAGCGGTGGATTCCGCAAGCTCGGCGCCGGCCAGTTGACGTTTGCCGGTACGAACACGTACAGCGGCCCGACCATCATCGCCAACGGCACCCTCATCCTCACCGGCTCCATCGGTGCCGGCGCTGTCACCGTCGCCACCAACGCGACCCTCGGCGGCAGCGGTCTCCTCCGCGGCCCCGTCACCGTCAATGGCACACTGGCGCCCGGTGGCACCTTGACCATCAGCAACAACCTCGTCCTCGCCGGCACCGCCGTGCTCGCCTTCGACCTCGGCACCAGCAGCGACCGGGTAGCCGTCAGCAGCAACCTGACCTTGGCCGGCACGTTGACGATTGCCGACGCCGGCGGGTTCGGCGCCGGGACCTACACCCTGTTCACCTACGGCGGCGCGTTGATCAACAACGGTGTGACCATCGGCACGGTTCCCGACGTGACTTGCAACTACACACTCGACACCGCCACCGCCAATCAAGTCCGACTGATCGTGAGCGCCCCCGTACCATTCAAGCAGTGGCAGCTTCAGAACTTCGGCTCGACCACGACATCCAACAGCCTCCCGCTCGCCACCCCGGCCGGCGACGGCCTCCCCAATTTGCTGAAGTACGCGACCGGCCTGAATCCGACCACCGCTGTCGCATCGGCTCTGCGGAACTTCGGCCGGTCGAACGGTTGGTTCACCATCACCTTCAACCGCAACACCGCGGCCAGCGACATCAATTACTACGTCGAGGCCACCTCATCGCTCCTGCCCACCAACGGCTGGTCCTGCATCCTGTCCAATCTCAACGCCACCGGCTGGCTCGGCCCGGCCAGCTACACCGAATCCGCGCCGACGAACGGCCTCACGCAAGTGCGGGTGCTCGACATTCTGCCCAACGCCACCAACCGTTTCCTGCGCCTCCGCGTGACCCAGCCATGAACCACCACGCGGCCAATGAAAAGAGTGGCAGGGGCTTCCAGCCCATGAATTCGGAATATCACACTCTTGGGCTGGAAGCCCAAGCCACTCAGACAAGGAGTAAGCCATGATCATTCAACCACCAGCCGCGCAGCGGCAACTCAAGACCGTTCAACTCACTTGCGACCTCGCCGTCATCGGCGGCGGGCTGGCCGGCACGTGCTGCGCCATCACCGCGGCGCGCGCGGGCGTCAAGGTGGTGCTGATTCAGGATCGGCCGGTGCTCGGCGGCAACGCGTCGAGCGAAGTCCGTCTCTGGACGCTCGGCGCGACCTCGCACATGGGTAACAACAACCGTTGGGCGCGCGAAGGTGGGTTGATTGATGAGATCTTTGTTGAGAACACCTACCGGAATCCCGAAGGCAATCCGCTGTTGTTCGATGCGGTGCTGTTGGAGAAGGTGACCAGCGAGCCAAACATCACGCTGCTGCTTAACACCGCTGTGTTTGAGGTGGCAAAGTGGCTTGGGCATCCTGCCCAAGAATCTGGACAAGCCGGAGAGAACTCTTGGGCTGGAAGCCCAAGCCACTCGGATATGATCAAATCGGTGCGGGCGTATTGCAGCCAGAACGAAACGTTATATGAAGTCAGTGCACCGCTGTTCTGCGATGCGTCGGGCGATGGTGTCGTTGGTTTCCAGGCTGGGGCGGCGTTTCGGATGGGGGCGGAGTCGCGCGACGAGTTCGGCGAGAAGTTTGCGCCGGACAAGGAATACGGTGAGTTGCTGGGCCACTCGATTTTCTTTTACAGCAAGAATGTCGGCAAGCCGGTCAAGTTCATCCCGCCGGCGTATGCGTTGACGGACATCACGAAGATTCCTCGGTTCGGCAGCATCGCATCGTCGGACCAAGGCTGCTCGTTCTGGTGGCTGGAGTACGGCGGTCGGTGCGACACGATCCACGAGACCGAGAAGATCAAGTGGGAGCTTTGGAAGGTCGTGTACGGCGTTTGGAACCACATCAAGAACTCCGGCAAGTTCCCCGAAGCTGAAAACTTGACGCTCGAATGGGTCGGCCTGATTCCCGGTAAGCGCGAGAGCCGCCGGTTTGAGGGCGATTACATCCTCAAGCAGCAAGACTTGATCGAACAACGCCGGCACGCGGACGCCGTGGCGTTCGGCGGCTGGGCGATTGACTTGCATCCGGCAGACGGCGTGTACAGCGACAAGCCGGGCTGCACCCAATGGCACAGCAAGGGCGTTTATCAAATCCCGTACCGCTGCCTTTATAGTCGGAACATCAAGAATCTCTTCCTTGCCGGGCGCGTCATCAGCGTGAGCCACGTCGCGTTCGGCTCGACGCGTGTCATGGCAACGAGTGGCCACACGGCGCAAGCTGTCGGTATTGCTGCATCGCAGGGAAAACTTCCTCGCGATGTGGATGTGGTGCGTTTGCAACGCGAGTTGCTCCGCACCGGCCACTACATCCCGCATCTGGTCAGCGAGGATGAACAGAATCTCGTTCGCACCGCTCACGTCGAGGCGTCGAGTTCGCTGGCACTGGCCGAATTGAAACCGAATGGCGAGACGCTTGCGCTCGACGGTGCCCGCGCGATGCTCGTGCCGGTGGCGGCGGGTGCGATGCCGCGCGTGACGTTGCTGGTTGACGTTGCCAGAAGCACAACGTTGCGTGCGGAATTGCGCACCAGCAGCAAGTCCGGCAATTTCACACCAGATGTGACGCTGGCCAGATTGGAGGTGGCGTTGCAACCCGGTAAAGCGATGCCGGTGGCACTGGATTGGAACAAGAGTGGCACGGGCTTCCAGCCCGTGAGTGCTGGAAATAAAACTCTTGGGCAAGATGCCCAAGCCACTCAGGGGGTTCACGTGCACGGGCTGGAAGCCCATGCCACCGATTTGAACATCCGGCAGGGCGCTTACTTGCCGCATTGGGAACGGACAGGTTCCACCTATGCCGTGACCTTCCGTCTGGCCGACTCGCTGCCGCAAGACATTTTGGAGTCGCTGGAGGCGATCCCTCGCGATGCGCGTGCGGAAAAGATCGAGGCCTGGCTTGATGCCGGACGAGGCGCATGTTGGTTGCGACAGGACCCGGTTACCCAATTGGTGGCTGACGCCCTGCGCCATTTCGACGGCAGTCGGTATCAGTTGCACGCTTGGTGTGTGATGCCGAACCATGTGCATGCCGTCGTGACACCGTTGGGCGATCACCAGCTTGCGGAGATTGTGCATTCGTGGAAATCATTCACTGCCAACCAAGCCAACAAGTTGCTCGGCCGGACCGGCACGTTCTGGCAGGCGGAGTATTTTGACCATTTGATTCGGAACGACCGGGATTTCGGTAACAGCGTAGAGTATGTGTTGAACAACCCCGTGCGCGCTGGTCTGCGCGACTGGCAATGGGTGGGCAGTGGCACGGGCTTCCAGCCCGTGAGGGAGGAAACACCCGATCACGGTCAAGATGACCGTGCCACCCAGCGCGTGAATTCTGGAGAAAAGATTCTTGGGCAGGATGCCCAAGCCACTCGCATCGCTCAACCGTGCTATGTCTTTGTGTGTTTGATGGCCAACAATGATGTCGCCGTCCATCTCAGTGACCAGCGCGTGACGGGCGTGTTGTCGTTGATGCACGGCGCGAACAAGAAGGTCGCCAAGAGCGCGGTGCAGAAGCCGGCGACCGATGTTGGTGTGGATACGTTTGAGTTTTGGATACCGGAGCGGCGACCGGGAGGCAAGAATCTCGCCATCGCGTTTGATCCGCCGTTGGCGGTGTTCGCGCCGGAGAATGTGCTGCATGGACCAGCACGTCCGACGACGCAGCCAAACGCCTGGGTGGCTGGTTTCGATGACCAAGCGCCGCGGTTGACGTTGTCGTGGGGCAAGCCGCAGACGATTGGGCGGATTGAGTTGTCGTTCGACACTGATTTCGATAATGCGATGGAGACGGTGCAGTGGGGACATCCCGACCGGGCGATGCCGTTTTGCGTGAAACACTACCGGGTGAAGGACGGGCAGGGGAACGTGGTGGCAGAATGCGCGGACAACCATCAAACGCGCAACGTCATCAAGCTGGAGCAGCCCATCACGACTGAGCGGTTGGTGCTGGAGTGTCTCGGAACGCACGGCGGCGCGCCGGCGGCCATCATGGAGGTCCGATGTTACGAGGAATGATTTGTTGGTTGATGCTCTGCCTTAGTGCAGCGGCAGAGTACGATTTCAATGCGATGCTTCAGCCGGTGCCGGCGACGGCGAAGTTTGTTGACCCGGATTACTACATCTGGTGTGGGACGATGGTGAAGGGGGATGATGGGAAGTATCATCTGTTCTATTCGCGGTGGCGACGGGAGTTGGGGCATTATGCATGGGTGACGCACTCGGAGGTGGCGCACGCGGTCGGTGAGTCGCCGCTGGGGCCGTTCAAGCACAAGGACGTGGCGTTGCCGGTGCGTGGGAAGGAGTTCTGGGATGGGCTTTGCACGCACAACCCGACGGTTCATAAGTTCGGGAAGAAGTATTACCTCTACTACATGGGCAACACCGGTGACGGTCAGGCGATGAAGACGTTGAACTGGGTTCACCGCAACAACCAGCGGGTTGGTGTCGCGGTGGCCGACAGTCCGGACGGGCCGTGGACGCGCTTTAACAAGCCTTTGGTGGACGTGGGCAGCGACGCAGAGGCGGCGGATGCGTTGATGACGTCTAACCCGTCCGTGACGCAACGGCCTGATCGCGGCTATCTCATGGTTTACAAAGCCGTGGCGAAGAAGGGCAAACCGCCGTTCGGTGGGCCGGTGGTGCATTTGGTGGCGACGAGCGATAGCCCGACGGGGCCGTTTAAGAAACACATGAAGCCAATCTTCACGAGGGAAGGGGAGCACTTTGCTGCCGAGGACCCGTACATCTGGCACAGCAGCGACCGTTACTGGGCAATCGTGAAGGACAACGCCGGGATCTTCACGAAGAAGGGCAAGTCCACGGCGTTGTTCGAGTCGGCGGACGGGTTTGACTGGAAGTTGTCGGCGCATCCGCTCGTGGCGACGACGGAAATCACCTGGGCCGACGGTCGGAAGCAGAAGTTGAACTCGCTGGAGCGTCCGCAACTGTTCTTCGAGAACGGCAAGCCCATCGTGTTACTGTTCGCCTGCGACGAAAGCCCGAAACGTGAACATTCATTCAACATCCAGATTCCACTAAAATGAAAGCACACTATCTCTCTACTATTTTGTTCATAGCGGCACAGGCTTTGGGCGCTGAGCAGGCCGTCCGCGAGGCGACATGCCGTATCCCGGTCATTAACGACGTTGACGTTGTCGTCGCTGGCTGGAAAGCTGCACCCGTCAAAGCGACGGCACAATGGTCCGTCTCGCGCAGCAAACGTTGATCGGGAGGAATTGACAGGGCGGAACGATTCGGCTATCGTTTTACGCATTGAGGAACGATATGGAAACTGTCACACTCTCGCCAAAGTATCAGGTGGTGATCCCGCAATCCATTCGGGAGGCGCTGGGCTTGGAGCCGGGGGAGAAGATGCAGGTGTTGCATTACCAGGACCGCATCGAGTTCATTCCCCGTCGGAGCTTGAAGGAGATGCGCGGGTTCCTGAAGGGATTGGACACCTCGGTGCAGCGTGAGGGCGACCGTCTGTGAACGTCGTGGATTCGTCGGGTTGGCTGGAGTATTTCGCCAACGGTCCGAACGCAAACTTCTTTGCGGCGCCCATTGAAGACACGCGACACTTGATCGTGCCGGCGTTGTCGGTTTTTGAAGTGTTCAAGCGTGTGCTCCAGCAACGCGACGAGAACGCCGCCCTCCAAGCCGCCGCGCTGATGCAGCAAGGCCAGATCGTGCCGCTTGACGCCAAACTGGCGTTGGCCGCCGCCAAGCTCAGTGTGGACTTGAAACTGCCCTTGGCCGACAGTGTGATTCTGGCGACGGCGCACGCTCATCATGCCACGCTGTGGACGCAGGACGCGGATTTTGCCTCGGTTCCCGGAGTCAAGTACCGGGCCAAGAATCCCTGAGGATTGCGACGGCACAATGGCCCGGCTTGCGCAACAGACGTTGAGCGAAAAGAAATAATAGAGTGGGGCAGGTTTGTAACCTGCCCTATGTTCCCGATGAGCAGGTTGAAAACCTGCTCCACATTCCTTGTCAGGCTCTGCGGATGCCGGCGGGCAGGTCGAAGGCGCGGCGATAGTGTTTGCGGATGAACGGCTTCGCTTCGGGTGCATTGGTGGCGCGCATGGCGCGGGCGTCCCACTCGATGCGCTTGCCGGTGAACACGGGGAGCAGGCCAACCAGCAGCGCCTCGGTGAACGGCGCGGAATACCAGAAACCGGACTTGGCGTCGTGCGGTTTGCCGGCACGGCAGGCGTCCACCCATTCGCGGCGGTGACCAATGCTGCGCGGGATAGTTTTCTCAGGGCGTTGGAACTCTTGCATCTTTTTCTCCGGAACAATTCGTGGTGTTCCGGACCAGCCGCCGGCGAGAATGACGCCTTTGTCGCCGACGAAATAGATACCGTTGCTTTCGAGTTTACGGTCGGGTTCCATTCCCGGTGGATGCGGCGGCATCTTGCCGCCGTCGTACCATTTCATCGTGACGGGGCAGCCTTGGTTGGATGTGGGGAAATGGTAGATGATGATGCTCCATTCCGGGAATGAATCGGGATTGGTTGGCGAGGTCTCCGCGTCGGTCCAGTCGGGCGCACCAAGTTCGAGCGCGTAGAAGGCAGGGTCGGCGTTGTGGACGGCCATGTCGCCGAGCGCGCCACAACCGAAATCAATCCAGCCACGCCACTGTCGTGGACAATAATCGGGATGATACGAGCGCTCCTTAGCGGGACCGAGCCAGAGATTCCAATCGAGCGAGAACGGAACAGGATAAAACTCAGTCGGTCGGCGCCGGCCTTGAGTCTGCCAGTACTTGCCGGGACGGTCGGACCAGACGTGAACTTCGCGAACGGTACCGATGGCGCCGGCGACAATCCATTCCTTGGTCAAACGCAGGCCTTCGCCGGCGTGGCCCTGATTGCCCATTTGCGTGACAACGCCGGTGTGCTGGGCGACGCGCGCCATGAGACGCGCTTCCTCGATGGTGTGTGCGAGCGGTTTCTCGACATAAACGTGTTTGCCGAGCTGCATCGCGGTGAGCGCGATGGGCGCATGCCAATGGTCAGGCGTGCCGATCATCACGGCATCGAGGTCTTTTTCCTTTTCGAGCATCACGCGGTAGTCCTTATACAAGGGGCGGCCGGGATACTTGGCGATATTCTTGGCGGCGTATTTCTCATCCACGTCGCAGAGCGCGGCGATCTGGACGGTGTCGAACGTGGCCAATTCGGCGGTGACACCGCCGCCTTGTCCACCGATTCCGATGCAGCCGATGTGGAGTTTCTCGTTAGGCCCAATGACGCGTGGGCGTCGCGCACCGCTCGTGGCACAGCCGGCCAGCCAAAAGCCGGCGGTTGCGAGGGAAGCGTGTTTGAGGAAACTGCGACGGGTGATGTTCATGGCGGCGTTGGTAGCGCGGTGCGTTGGCGGATGCAAGCCTGGACTTCTCGGAACCCCCTGCTGGCGCTGATGCGAAGCGCCTCTGAAAAGCAATTTCCTATCAGTCCAAGTTCGCGCATCAGCCGCTCGATTCGCTCGCGGGTCGTGTTCTGGCGCATGACGGCATCCTAGAACGCGCCGTCCCGGATTCCAAGCCATGAACAACAGGATCTTGGTTACAGAATCATGTTCGGAGAGGTGGCGGCTCCAGTCAGGGAAGGCTGGCGACTCTCTGGTCCATCCAAGACATGATTTTGTAAACATGATTCTGTTTCTCCTCACCGCCCTGCTGCTCGCGCCGCTGGCGTGGGAATCCGCGCTCGGGGAAGATACCACCGAGATGAGATGCGTGAACAATCCAGCCAAGTCCTCGAACCCATGATTGCCGCCATTTTGTCAAGCAGTTGCACCCTGACCCCATTTGCCCCGTGCAGGTCCAAGGCCGTGCGGCGCCCGCGGGGCCGAAAGCCAGCCGGGCCGCTACCCGAATGCGGCGCACGTGCAGCCATTCGGCCAGTGCCACGAGCAGGAAAACAACAAAGGCGGAAAGCAGCGGCATCATTCCCTAAAACAGGTGTCACGCGCCGATGGGCGTGGCAGGGGCGGCTAACTGAAGAGGAGTCATTTCAGCGAAACGGCGGCTGGAGGCAGTACCTACAGACTTTCGAGCGATACCGCACTTTCACACCGTGCCACCGGGAACGAACTTTGGCATCAGGCGGATGGGGTGTGCGGTGAGAGTGCGCGTGCTGACCAGCTGGCGGGCAGCCGCGACTACGCGCCGGGCGAGCAGGGCGGGATCGATGCCATAGTGGGAGATCGGAGGACTGGTGCTGCTGAGGAAGGCGTGGCTATCGCGGGAGATAAGGGCCACGTCCTGCGGGATGCGCTTGCCATGGCGGAGGAGATGCGTCATGACAGCGAGCGCATGTTCCGCATGGGTGACGAGGTAGGCGGTTGGCGGCTGCGGGCTACGCATGGACTTGTCCACCAGGGTACACACGTGGGCGGCGGTGCCGTCGTGACGGAGCACGTGCAATTGTACGCCGGGCAGGTCCTGCAGCACTTCACGCAGGCCTTGTTCGCTGTCGAGTTCGCCGCCGAAGGCTTTTTGCGGAATCAGAAAAGCGATGCGCCGGTGACCCTTGCGCCAGAGCACGCCGCCGGCATGATGACAGGCGGCGTGATGATCCGCATCCACGGACTGGATATCGATGCCCGGCTGGCATGAGCCGAAAATAAGCACCGGGAGGCGGCGGCGCGTAAACCAGCGCTGCATCGGCTCCCGCGAACCGAATACGATCCACACGGCTGCCGGATGATCCCGTACCAGTTTTTCCAGCGCGCGCGTGGGGTGTGCGGAAAAACACGCGGTCTGGACATGACTTTCCGTGGCATAACCAAGTTTGCCCAAATAGGCACGCAAGGCATCGATGACGAACATCGTGCGCGAGTGCATGCTCTGCAGTGAAGAAGGGAACAGCAGGGCCACGACGCGTTTTCCGGCGCCGCCGTACGGTTGCTGTGACTGGGTTTTGATGCGGCGGCGCTGGCGATTGGACACCCCCAGCCAGCCACTGCGCTGCATCTCCGCCAATGCGCCACGAATGGTCGTGCGGCTGACCTGGAGCAGATCGCAAAGTTCCCGCTCGCTTGGCAGGCGGTCCAGCCAATGGCCGGAGGCGATGCCATGGCGGAGGCTGGCCACCGTTTGATCGATGAGTGAGAGGCGTTTAGGCAGGAGTGGCGGGGTCTCTTTGATCTTCATCTGGTCTTCTCAAATAACCAAGAGTTTTCGGTTGTTTGACGGACCTTGGCAAGGCCAAAATGGCCGATGTTCAACCCCCGACTATCCGTATGACCGGAGAACAGATCCGCCAAAATCTGCACGGAGGCGGGCGTGTCTATGGCACGCACGTCTGTGGCCTGAGCCATGCCGTGGCGACCAAAATCCTGGCCACGGCGCCGCTGGACTTCGCCTTTGTGTGCAATGAGCACATGCCGGTGGACCGAGCGGAGACATCCATGCTGTGCCAGCACTTTGGCAGCTTGGGAATCTCTCCCATAGTGCGCATCCCCTTCCCCTGTGCGCGGGAAGCTGCGATGGCTCTGGATGGCGGCGCACATGGCATTGTCGCCCCCTATGTGGAGACGGTGGAAGAGGTCAGAGACCTTGTCGGAGCGGTGCACTATCGCCCCATCAAGGGGCGTCAACTGCGCAACCTTCTCGCTGGAACACAGCCCCCTGCCGTGGCAACGCGCGAGTTTCTGACGCGCTTCAACCAGCATCACTACGCGATCGTTGGGATCGAAAGTGTGGCGGCTTATGAGAACCTCGATGCTCTAATCAATGTACCTGGTGTGGACGGTGTCTTCATGGGGCCGCATGATTTGAGCGTGTCACTGGAGGCGCCGGAGCAGTGGGACAATCCCGCGCTGTTGCGGCTTATTGAGGATGTGATCGTACGCTGCCGCGAGGCGGGGATCGGGGTCGGAGTGCATCTCTCCTCCATATTCAGCCTGGAGCAGACGCGCCGTTTCATTTCGCTGGGTATGAATTGGATCCTCGATGGTGCGGATGTGATTTTTGCCCGGCAGGGGTTGAGGCAGCGGCGGGCTGAACTGTGTGATGACGCGGCGATTGTCACCTCAGGTGGCGCGTCCTGCATTGCTGCCGATTGATTTTAACGCCATGAACGCCGCCACGCCTCCCAGCATGATGACGCGCGCGTGGCTGATCGTGGGGTTGCTCTTCGTCGTGGGCGTGCTGAACAATCTCGACCGCATCATGCTGACAACTATGCGCCTTTCCATCAAGGAAGCCATTCCCATGTCCGAAGGGCAATTTGGCCTGCTTACGTCCGCGTTTCTGTGGAGCTATGCCTTGCTGAATCCCTTTGCGGGCTTTCTGGCGGACCGTTTCAATCGCAGCCGTGTCATCATCATTGGCCTGTTCGTGTGGTCGCTGATGACCTGGCTTACGGGCCATGCGCGCAGTTACAATGAACTCGTCATCGTGCGGATCGGCATGGGCCTCAGTGAAGCGTGTTTTCTGCCCGCGGCGCTGGCTTTGATCTCGGACTACCATGGCACCAGCACGCGGGCGCTGGCATCGGGCATCGTCATCGCGGGACTGGGGGTAGGTTCAGCCTTGGGGGGGCTGGGCGGGTGGCTGGCGGAACAGCAAGGCTGGCAGTATGCGTTCAACTTGTTCGGCATCGGCGGCATGGCGTATGCGGTGGTATTGCTCCTCGTTTTGCGCGATGCTCCGGCGGCGATGCGGGCTGATGATGCGCCATCCAAGGCGCGCGGTTCCGACATGATCGAGGGATTGGAGAGTCTCTTCCTCAATCCTTCTTTTTGGTTGATCCTGTTCTGCTGGGGCATCATTGGCATCGCGGGTTGGGCCGTGGTGGGATGGATGCCCACCTACCTGAATGAGCGGTTTGAACTCTCGCAAACGAAAGCGGGCATCATGGCCACGAGCTATCCTCAATTGGCGGGATTGCTTGGGCTGCTCATTGGTGGTGCATGGGCAGATCTCTGGAGCCGCACTCATTCACGCGCGCGAAATCATGTGGCGGTCATCGGTCTGGTCTGTGCCGCGGCCGGGATTTTTGTCTGCGCGCAGGCAGGTGTGCTGGCAGTGTGCGTGGGCGGACTCCTTTTCTATGGATTCACACGCGTCTTCCTGGATGCCAATATGATGCCGATCCTCTGCACGGCCTGTGACGCGCGCTGCCGTGCGACAGCATTTGGCCTGATGAACCTCCTCAGCACCCTGCTCGGAGGACTCTCCATCTATGCCGGTGGCGTTCTGCGTGATGCCAAGGTGGAGGTAACCACCATGTTCTTCCTGGGCGCCGCCATTCTCATCCTCTGTGCGATCACGATCTATCTCGTTAGGCCGCGCCTGACTGTTATTGCTGAGTATTCATGAATTCCACCAATCCTTTCACCTGGGCCTCGGTTGAACCTGCCGATTTGGAGCTGTTCGAGCGCCATCTCAGAGATTTTGTACCCCCGGATGCCTTCGACGCACATGTGCATCTCTGGCGCATCGCGGATCTGGGTGCGCCCCCCTCACTCATGCTCGCCGCCGGCCCGGCGGAGGTCACCCGGACGGTTTATGATCGGCATGTGTCTGGATGGATGCCCGGCCGCTGCCCTACAGGCGGCCTGTTCTTTCCCTTTCCTGTGCGAACGCTCGATCTGGAGGCGGCGAATCAGTTCCTCGCGGATCAATTGAAGAACGATCCGCATTCGCGCGGTCTGATGATGATCACACCGAAACAGGATCCAGCGGCAGTGGAACGGCAGATTCTTCAGCATGGCTTCGCGGGATTCAAGGTTTACCATCTATTCGCGGAACGTGCGGACACCTTCTTTGCCGGATCGGGGGAATTCATTCCTGAATGGGCCTGGGAAATCGCAAACCGCCGTAAGCTGGTGATCATGCTGCACATGGTGCTGCCACGCGCCATCGCTGAGGAAGCCAATCAAAAATACATTCGCGAACACTGCGAATCGCACCCGGGCGCCCGGCTCATTTTGGCGCATGCGGCGCGCGGTTTCTGCGGCCGCCATACCGTGGAGGGCATACATGCGCTGCGCGGATTGGACAATGTTTACTTCGATACCTCCGCAGTGTGCGAGGCCTCTGGCTTCGAGGCGATCCTCAAGACCTTTGGGCCGACACGGCTGTTCTTTGGCACCGACTTCGCGGTCAGTGAAATGCGCACCCGCTGTGTCAATTTGGGCGATGGTTTCCTGTGGCTCAATGAAGCAGGCGCCGACTTCAACCGGCCACGAATTCCCAAGCCCACCTTGTTAGGCATCGAGTCGCTCCTGGCCCTGAGGGAAGCCTGCGAAACGATGCATCTGACAGCGGGAGACATCGAGGAAATCTTCTGCCTGGGCGCGCGCCGCCTGCTCGGCCTGCCGCTGCCACGCCCCCCAGCGGATGTGCAGGCGGCGTATCGGGAGGCGAAGGAACTTATACCGGGCGGCACGCAACTGCTCAGCAAGCGCCCAGAAATGTTCGCACCGGGACAGTGGCCCGCCTACTACAGCGAAGCACGCGGCTGCGAGATCATCGACATTGAAGGGCGCCGCTTCATCGACATGAGCACCAATGGCATTCTCTGCTGCATTTTTGGTTATGCCGATCCGGATGTCAATGCCGCCGTGATCCGGCGCATCAACCACGGCTCCATGGCGACGCTGCAAACCCACGATGAGGTCGATCTGGCAAGGCTGATGACCGAGATTCATCCGTGGGCACACATGGCGCGTTTCACCCGCTCCGGCGGTGAATCGATGACGGTCGCCGTGCGCATTGCCCGGGCCCGCACCGGGCGGGAAAAGATTGCCATTTGCGGTTACCACGGCTGGCACGACTGGTATCTGGCGGCAAATCTCCCTTCCCCCGAAATCAAAGACGGCAGCGACCCGCTCAATGGGCATCTGCTGCCGGGGCTCGATCCGAAGGGCGTGCCTTCAGGGCTGGCAGGATCAGCGCTGATGTTCCGCTACAACCGTCTGGATGAACTCGATGCCATCCTGGCCGCGCATGGTGGGGAATTGGCAGCCATCGTCATGGAACCGACCCGCCACGCCGATCCGGCGCCCGGGTTCCTGGAAGGCGTGCGCGAGCGCTGCGACCGCATCGGCGCGCGGTTGATCTTTGACGAGATCAGCATCGGCTGGCGGCTTTGCCTGGGCGGCGCGCATCGAAAATTCCGCGTCACGCCAGACATCGCGGTCTTCGCGAAAGCAATCAGCAACGGCTACCCGATGGGAGCCATCATCGGCACCCGCGATACGATGCAGGCCGCGCAGGATTCATTTATCTCCAGCACCTATTGGACTGAAGGTGTCGGACCCGCGGCGGCGCTTGCGACCATTCGCAAGATGAAGCAGCACGATGTGCCCGGGCATCTCGCCCGCATTGGCCGCCGAGTGGAGAACGGCTGGCGGGCGTTGGGCCTCAAGCATGGCGTGCCAGTCACAACACCGGGCCGGTCTGAACTGGCGCTGATTGGTTTCGATCACCCGGAGGCGGCAGCGCTCACCACACTGATGACCGTGCGCATGCTGAGTCATGGCTTTCTGGCAGGGGCTGGATTTGTCGCCACACTGGCTCACACAGATCGGCATGTGGACGCATACCTCGGCGCTCTCGATGAGGTGTTTTCAGAGATGTCAACTGCCATCCGGAATAGCGACATCACGCAACGCATCGGCGGCCCGGTCAAACACAGCGCCTTTGCCCGCCTTACCTGATACCTGTATGAAGCACCTGCTCGTTTTCTCACTCCTTTTTTTAGTCAGTGGCGCCTCTGCCCAGACGCAGTCGCCCAAGTTGTACACCATCCCCAGTTGGGGCGATTTTGCGGTGGTGTACGCCAATCGCACTGATCCCGCGATGAACTCGGCGCGGGAGATGGAGAGGATGTTTGCGTTCTGGAAGGCGCGCGGGTTTACGGGGGTGTTTCTCCGCAGCGATCTCCAGCAATACGAACCTTTCGTGTTGCGCAATGCGCGCGTGCAGATGAATGCCCCGTTGGCGCTCATGTGGCGGCATGTAGATGTGCTGGCGGGGCGGTTCGACTATTTCGAGGCGGCGCAACGCGCGGCACGGCGCACGGGGCTGGAGTTTTGGGTGTATCACCCGCACATCTACAGCGAGGGCGCGCCGCCGGAGGCTGGTGTGCCGGGCCCGGGCCGCATGGT
>Ga0233425_10001392_pt1 | contig 54465 bp, 48 predicted proteins | sample Watercolumn_Towu_2_FD_181712 | JGI IMG/M metagenome (GOLD analysis project Ga0233425, IMG submission 181712) | Freshwater microbial communities from Lake Towuti, South Sulawesi, Indonesia - Watercolumn_Towuti2014_140_MG | ecosystem: Environmental > Aquatic > Freshwater > Lake | place... | reverse complement strand
CGCAGTCATCGTCCCCGCGGCTGGCCGGGGATCACCCGACGTCCCATTGTACGGGTCGTGACGGCTGGAGGATCGGCTCGGGAATCCCCAGGTCGATCCAGCGAACGGGGTGCGGGGTCCGAGCGGCCGTACGAACCAGGGTCGCCGTCGCCGTGCTTCGGCAGAGGATGGAAAGATCGTCGATCCTCTCGCCTCCCCGAAGCGACCCGACGAGCGCGGCTGCGGCGTTCGCGAGCGGGTCCTCCGGGCGGATCGGGACGCCTACGGTCCGTCCCGCGATCGTGTGTTCGACCAGATCCGCAGTCCCGCTGGTGCCGCGAACCGTCGCCGAACAGCCGGTCTCGACGCCGGAGCGGCGGTCGATCCCCACGTCGATCCAGCGGCCATCCGAAAAAAGGAGCCGGACGGTCGGGGATCGGGGCGTTGCAACTGGGGCCGGCAGGGGGGCTGTCGTCTGGAGAGCCACCGCCATGACCGGCCGCTCGTCTCCCAGGGACCAGAGGGCACGGTCGATCGCGTGAACGTGGTGTTCGACGTACGCCCCGCCGGAGAACTGCTCCTCGCTGATCCAGTTTCGCAGCCGCGTCTCGTGGGTGCTCCACCCAGGGTGAGGCGAGCGCTGCGATGGGGGCGCCGCCTGCGCGATCGCCGTCGCGCCCAGCACACGCCCGAGGTCGCCCGCGTGAATCCGGGCGATCGTGCTGGCGGTCGCCCGATCCCGGCGCCAACGCAGTCCGGAGACGATCGAGAGACCGCGGGACGCCGCCTCGGCGGAGGATGCGAGGATCCCGGAGACGCCGGCCGAATCGACCGCGGCCGGCGTTTCGCAGTAAATGTGCCGCCCGGCTGCCACCGCCGCCGCGACGTGACCGGGCCGCAGGTGCGGCGGCGTCGCAAGAATCACCGCGTCGATATCGGCGTGGATGACGGCGGAGCCCGCATCGAATCCGGCAAATCGCCGCCCGGCAGGGCAGTCGAATCGGTGCCCGAGGGCGGCCGTGAGCCGCTCAGCCGACGCCGCGACCTCGTCCGAAAAGAGCCCGCCGATCGCCGAGATCACCACTCCCCGGTCGGCTGCGGCGGCCTGCAGCGCGGCCCCGGTGCCTCGGCCACCGCAGCCGACGACGCCGAAGCGAATCGTGTCACTGCCAGCCGCGAACACGCCGCCGCGTGGCAGGGCTGCGACCGTCGCAGCCACAACAGATCCTCCGACGAAGGAGCGGCGGGTGATCCGCCGACGATGGGCACGGTACGGCATGGAATCAGTCTCCGAGCGGGAGGGGCTTCCGATGGCGAAATCACTGTAGCAGGCTCTGGAACCGTTCATCCACGACCGGCCGACTCACGGTTGCGACCGTGGCCGCGATGCGAGCCGGGCCATCGCCCGCACGACCTCGTCCTCGATGGTTTCCGGCGAGGCGCCGAACGCGGCCTCGAAGTCGCGACGGCGGCGCTCCGGCGAATCGTCGTCGAGAGGGGGGCGGGCGGCCTGGGCGCGAAGGTAGGTCACGAACTCGCGCTTCCGTGAATCGACGAGGTAGCGTGTCAGCGCCCACGCGGCGGCGTAGGCGTCGAGTGGTCCATCGGCGGCCCGAAAACGGTCGTCGTCGGCCACGATCGCAGCCACGGCGCCCCGGCGATGGGTGGCCAGGAAGTGATCGAGCCGAGGCCGATTCACGCGGCCGATCCCGCGCCAGCCGCGGGCGTTTTCGAGGTCAGGCGTCTCGAAATAGGTGGCGATCCCCTCGCTCACCCACAGCGGGACGGGCGCCAGGCGGCGATGCATTCCGCAGTTGAAGGCCATCTGGTGCGTCGCCTCGTGCACGAGCGTGGCCACGAGGCCGGCGGCGGCCGGGCTCGAGAGAATCTCGATTCCCGCAGGACCGCGGGGGCTGCCCGAGGCGCGTGGCAGACTGTCGGTGCCCGTGAGGTCGTAGGTCGTGACGCGGTTTGTGAGCAGGTTGTAGTAGCCGACGACGCGGTCGGCCGCCGCGCCGAGATCCCGCGCGGCATGGGCCTCATAGGCGCGGCGGTCGGAGAAGATCACGACGACCAGCGGCCGTGGCGGATCGTGCACCTCGAGTCCCGCCTTGCTCCAGAAGTTGACGAACGCCTCGTGGAGACGCTCGAACAGCGCCGCGCACCAGCGGGCGTAGTCGCGCGAGGTGTCGAAGCAGACGACGTAGTGCTTCGTCACGTGAACGTCGAACCCGGCGGGCAGTTCCGCCGCGATCCGCCGTCCGAGTTCGCGCGGTGACTCGTCCGCTGGTCGGTCATCGAGCCGCTCGCGCGCGACGATCTCGCCCGGCTGGACGAGTTCGTAACGCTCGTCTGCCAGTTCGAGGAGCACGCCCCCATCCACCGCCTCCACGACGACGTCGCCCTCCACGATCCGCTGCTCGCCGTCGATGCGAACCCCGAGTCGGAGTCGCTCACGCTCGGGCTCGGCGCGCGGAGCCGCCGCGGCTGCGTGGCCAAGCAGGGCCAGCAGGGCTGCGGCCAGCGGAAAAACGGGCAAGCGGGGCATGAAGGGCGGCATCGAGCAGTTTCCGGGTCCACGATCGGAGCAGACTGGGTCGCGTCGCGACAGGCCGGTCGGGTTGGCCTTCACCCCGGTAGGGGGCACCGCTAGTCTCCCACGCCCCCCGGAGGCCGGTCGAGATGAGCGTGAGCAGCGGAGTCCGCCCCGTCGGCGGCATGGCCTGGGCGGCGGTTGCCTGCGCGGTCCTGCTGACGGGCTGTGCGACCTGGAACAAGTTGACGAACGGGAAGAAGCTCGAAGAAGAGCGGCGCAAGTACGGCGCCACGGCCGACCAACGGATCGAGGAACTCGCCGCCGGTGCCAAAAAGGCCAAGGCCGCCGGACAGCACGAGTCACTCGAGTTCACCCGGGGCCTGGCCACGTCGATGCTCGAAGAGCACGATCCCCGGGTGCGCTCGGCGATCCTCGCCACGGCGGCGGACTTCGATACCCCGTCGGCCACCGCGGTCTGCAAGGGAGCGCTCGAGGATCCCGACGAGCGGGTACGGATGGCGGCCTGCTCGGCCTGGGCCAAGCGTGGCGGCCCTGAGGCGGTCGAACTGCTCGCCCATCGCTACCGAATCGACCGCGAGATCGACGTGCGACTCCGGGCCCTGCGCGAACTGGGGCAGTTGGGCGACAAGGGGGCGGTTCCCGTGCTCGCCAAAGCGCTCGAGGATCCCGATCCCGCCGTGCAGTATCGTGCGGTGGGGGCTCTCAAGAAGGTGAGCGGCCGCGATCTCGGGGACGACGTCAACAAATGGCGTGAATGGGCCGCCGATCCGGACGGCTCGTCGGCGGAGTGGTCGATCGCCGAAGGGTTCCGCCAGTTGTTCTAGTCGTTCGTGGCCGAAGCCATCCCGTGCCTTCTTCCACGGACCCTGCCCTGCTGTGAAGCCTGCGCGACTGCGCCGCAGGGGCAACCTGCCCCGACCCTCGGGCGGCGGCCACTGGCTTCAACGATCCGCCGCGTGGTGCGGTCGATACCCCGAACACGTGTCCGGTGTCCCCGTTCCCGCCCGCAGCCTGCGATGCCCAACCACGACGACACCGGTGTGGTGCCGAGCCATTCGGCGCATGGCGGGGCTCCGGCCCGCCGCCCCCTGGCACGCATCCTGCCCTTCGCGCTCGTGGTGTGCTGCGTCGCGCTCATCGAAGAGCGTCCTTCGTCGGCCGCGCCACCGTCGAAGGGACGGTTCCTCGACGGCCTGTTCAAGAAGCCGGAGCCGACGCCGGCATTCATCGCGCTGCCGCAGCCTCCGAGCCAGGAGGAAGCCGATCGGCTGGCGCGGGCTGCTGCGGATCGCCGCCAGGCCCTACCCGCCGCGAAGTCGCCGACCAAGGCCCAGTCGAAGGCCGCGGTGGCCGCGCCGGCCTCGGTGCCCGCGAAACCCATCACGCTCGACGAGGCCGTGAAGTTCGGCGCGTCGCTCCGGGACGCCGCCGGGAAGGTGGTCAAGGACGCCGCCAACAAGGACTACCGCCCGGCGCGGAAGCCGGCCGCGCAGCCCCCGCAGACGGCGGTCGTCGTGCCGCCCCCTACGGCCCGCCGTCAGACACCTCCGCTGGTGGTCACGCGGCTCCAGGCCACCGGGGCCCCGCCGCCGCGCACGAAGCGGTTCGAGCGGCTCCGCGGCCGGATCGCGCACACCCTGTCGATCTACCAGCGCCGTCCTCTCAACACCGCGCAGCACACGCCCTGGGAGGTGATGCACGGCTTCATCGCCTTCGGCATCCCCACGCAGATCCGTGTCGGCGGGCCGGCCGGCGATCTCGTCAGCGCGATCGGCTGGTCGAACATGGGAGGCCGCTGCCGTGGCCAGGTGATGCTGGCGACCGCCGACAGTCGCGTCGTCGCCCTCAAGGGCATCGGCGTGCAGGGGCACTCGGCGCAGTACCTCGCGATCCTCGCCCAGTGCCGCGTGGCCGCCAACTCGCCGCTCACGGTGCAGGGGAAGTCGTTCACCGTGAACGACCTCATCGAGGAGGAGAAACGATCCTGCAAGGCGAAGACGGAGCTCACCTTCGCCCTGATCGCCCTGGCGCATTACCTCCCGACCGACGCCACCTGGGAGAGCCGTGACGGCGAGAAGTGGTCGCTTCCGCGACTCGTGGAGGAGGAGATCGTGCAGCCGATCCGCGGTGCTCCCTGCGGCGGCACGCACCGGCTCTTCGGTCTCGCCTACGGCTGCCAGCGGCGGTTGCGGGCCACGGGCGAACTTGACGGCGTCTACCTGCGGGCCGACAAGTACGTCCGCGATTACCAGAACTTCGCGCTCGGCCGGCTCCAGAATCCCGACGGGTCGTTCAGCACCGAGTGGTTCAAGTATCCGGCCGACCGCGAGGATGACGTCGATCGCAAGATCCAGACCACGGGCCACATCCTCGAGTGGCTCGTTTCGTCGCTCGACCAGGAGCGGCTCTACGAGCCTCGCGTGGTGGCGGCGGCCGAGTTCCTCTGTTCGGCCCTGGCGAGCGAGCCGTCGCGCGAATGGAAACTCGGACCGCTCGGTCACGCCCTTCACGCGCTCAACATCTATCAGGAGCGGGCCTGGGGCATCGTGCTCCCCGGTGGCATCGCGGCCTACAGCGGCTCGATGAAGGCGGCCTCCCGTTCGGAGATGATCGCCGAACGGCCCGAGGGCGGCGCCTCGGGGTCGAAGTCGTCGCGGCACTGACCCCAGCGTCCTTGAACCCACGCGGATCGGGGCGTACGCTTTCGCCGCGGGGTTTCGTGTTCCTTCGGCCGCCTTGAGCGCCGGCCGGTCCGTCCCGCGCCGTGATCTCACGGCCTCCGTGGAGCGGACGCATGACCGCAGCCGACGTCACCCCGCAACTCGAACGCCTTCTCGAAGCCGCCGCCCGGCTCTTCGAGTCGATGGCGGCCCATGCGATCCTCGTGCTCGTGGAGGAGCGGCTTGATTGGGGGAGGATCCGGGAGATCGCCAGCGCCGTGCCCGTGCTGGTGGCGGCAGATGACGAATCGCACCTCGCTGGGGCCGGCGAACACGGCCTGCGGCAGGTGACGCTCGACGTCGCCGGCCTGCCGGTGCACGAGCGACTCGCGCAGGCGCTGCTCGAGTGCGTGGCGGCGGAGATGATCGGCGCCGACGCCCAGGTCGTGGCGGTGTACAGCGGCTTCGAGGCCGGTACCGTCGATTCGGTGAGTCTCCTGCGGCTCGAGGAGCATCTCGGGCAGCTCACCAGCCGCGACCTGCGGAACCTCGAGACGAAAGTGCCTCTCGAGACGCTCAAGCTGGTCGTGGACCTCGCCGTGGAGATCGGCCGGGAGGGACGCGAGGGCAAGCCCGTGGGCACCCTGTTCGTCGTGGGCGACACCCGCAAGGTGATCCAGTCGAGCCACTCGGCCGGGTTCGACCCCGTGCGAGGCTACAGCCGTGCCGAGCGGCGACTCACCGATCCCCGGGTGCGCGAGGGCATCAAGGAGATCGCCCAGCTCGACGGGGCGTTCCTCATCGGTCCCGACGGCACCGTCGAGGCGGCGGCCCGCTACATCGACGCCTCTGCCGAGAACGTGTCGGTGTCGAAGGGGCTCGGTGCCCGGCACTGGGCGGCGGCAGCGGTCACCCGCCGGACGAAGAGCGTGGCGGTGGCCGTGAGCGAGACGAGCGGCACGGTGCGCATCTTCCAGAACGGTGAGGTGGTGCTCCGCATCGAGCCCTTCCGCCGCGCGATGAAGTGGAAGGACTTCGAGTACGAGCCGCCGAGCGCCGACTGACGGCCGGGCCGGCCGCCGCGGGAGCGGTATGCTGGCCGCCATCATGGCGACCGAGACCGAGGCCCAGACCGCGACGCCCGACCTGCACGGCAAGACCGTGCTCGCGATCGACACGCTCTCGCGCGTCTACCAGCTCTTCCACGCGCTGCCCGAGATGTCGGCGCCCGACGGCACGCCCGTGTCGGTCGTGTTCGGGCTGACCCGCGACCTGCTCGACATCGTCGAGAAGCGCAGGCCCGACTACGTCTTCTGCGCGATGGATCCGCCGGGCCCGACCTTCCGCCATGAGAGGTTCGCGGACTACAAGGCCAACCGCGCCGAGATGCCCGACGACCTTGTCCCGCAGATTCCGCTCGTGCGACGGCTGCTCGAGGTGTTCGGGATCCCGTGCCTCGAGGTGCCCGGCTTCGAGGCCGACGACGTGCTGGCGACGCTCGCCCGGCACACCGTGGCCGCGGGGGGGGCGTGCGTGATCGCCACCTCCGACAAGGACGCCCGGCAACTGCTCGGACCGCACGTGCGCCTGCTCAACCTGCGCACGAACCAGCCGCTCGGCGCCGAGGAACTCATGACGGAGTGGGGCATCCGCCCCGACCAGGTCGTCGACTTCCTCGCGCTCGTCGGGGACGCGGTCGACAACGTCCCGGGGGTGCCTGGCATCGGCCCCAAGACCGCCACGGAACTCTTGCAGAAGCACGGCACGCTCGACGCGTTGCTCGCGAACATCTCCGCCGTCTCCGGCGCGAAGCGGAAGGAGAGCCTCGTGGCCCACGGCGACACGGCGCGGGCGGGTCGCGAACTGATCCGCCTCGACACCGACGTGCCCGTGGCCATTCCTTGGTCCGCCGGACAGCGGCATGCCCCCGACCCTTCCGCCCTCGCCGAGTTGCTCCGCGCGCTCGGCTTCCGCAGCCTGCTCGGGCGCGTGGTGCAGGGGGGCGACGCTCGGCCGCGTGGCGATGCGCCGCCAACGCCCGCGAAACCGTCGGGCCCACGCACGCTCTTCGACATGACGGATGATGCCCCCGTGCCGCCGCCCGCCGCCGCCGTGACGATCGATGAGCCGGCGAGCGCCGACGCCTGCGCCACCGCGATCGCGCGGCTGAGGTCCGCCGGCCCGCTGGCGATCTGCGTGGTGCGGCCCGCTGGGGGCAGTCTCCTCGCGCGGCCGCTGGGGCTGGCCCTCGCGTCGGGCGATGGGGCGGTGTGGCTCACGGCAGACACCGCTGCGGCGAGCGCCGACGTGCGCGGCCTGCTCGGAGATCCCGCGGTACCGAAGCTGGGACATGACCTCAAGCGGCAGAGCGTCGCCCTGCGGACGCTCGGTGTCGCGCTCGCTGGCGCCACCTGCGACACGCTTCTGGCCGCCTACCTGCTCGAGGCGGGTGAGCGAAACCTGGGGCTCACCGAGACGGCCATTCGCCACGGTGTGGCCGCCGACCCGACGGCGGCGTCCGCGATCGACGCTCCGTGCGATTCGGCCCATGCGGCGCGGCACTGCGGGCTCGTGCGGGCGCTCGCGGAGCGGCTGCCTGCCAAGCTCGCCGGCGAAGGTCTCGACGACTTGTTCACCACGGTCGAGATGCCGCTGGCGGCCGTGCTCGCCGGCATGGAGTGGCGCGGGGTTCGCATCGACACCGCCGTCCTCGCGGCACTCTCCGCCGACTACGCAGCCAGGCTCGCGGCGCTCGAGCAGGAGATCCACGCCCTCGCCGGCCGGTCGTTCTCGATCGCCTCGCCGCTGCAGCTGCGGACGGTGCTCTTCGACGAACTCGGCCTGCCCGTGCTCAAGCGGGGCAAGACCGGTCCGAGCACCGACGCCGAGGTGCTCGAGCAGCTGGCGTTGCTTCATCCGCTGCCGGCGAAGCTCCTCGAGCACCGTAAGTACGCCAAACTCAAGAGCACCTACGTGGACGCCCTGCCGGCGCTCGTCGAGCCCTCGACCGGTCGGATCCACACCTCCTTCAACCAGACCGCCACCGCGACGGGCCGGTTGAGCTCGAGCGACCCCAATCTCCAGAACATCCCCACGCGCACGCCCGAAGGGCGACAGATTCGGGCGGCGTTCCTTCCCGCCGAGCCGGGCTGGATGTTCGTCGCGGCCGACTACTCGCAGATCGAGCTGCGGATCCTGGCCCATCTCTCCGGAGACGCGGCGATGCGGGCCGCGTTCGCGGCGGGCGAGGACATCCACACACGGACCGCCGCCCACGTCCACGGTGTCGCGGCCGAGGCCGTGACCTCCACCATGCGGCGCGTGGCGAAGGCGGTCAACTTCGGCATCCTCTACGGGCAGTCGCCCTTCGGTCTGGCGAAGGCGATCGGCATCCCGCAGGCCGAGGCGGCGGAGTTCATCGCCGCCTACTTCCGCGTGTTCGCCGGCGCGGCCGCGTTCATGGACGACGTGCTCGACCGCTGCCGCCGCGACGGTCAGGTGACCACGATGCTCGGTCGGCGTCGCGCGATCGCCGGCGTGCGCGACCGCGAACGGCGCCGCAGTTCGTCAGGCGTCATGGCGCTGGCGCTGCCCGAGCGCGAGGCCGTGAACACGGTGGTGCAGGGCTCGGCCGCCGATCTCATCAAGCTCGCGATGCTGCGCGTCGACGCCAGGCTTCGCAAGGAGGGCCTGCGGTCGGCACTCGTGCTCCAGATCCACGACGAACTCCTGCTCGAATCGCCAGCGGACGAGGTGGCACGCGTCGGGCGAGTGCTCGTCGAGGAGATGGCGGCAGCGATGACCCTTTCGGTGCCGATCGAGGTTTCGGTGCGGTCGGGCGGCACATGGGCGGAGTGCGAATGACCATGATCGTCGTGGGGCTCGTGGGCAGGATCGGAGCGGGCAAGTCGACCGTGGCGCGGCGATTCGCGGAGCACGGGGCCGAGGTCATCGACGCCGACGCGCTGGCCCACGCGGTGCTCGCGGAGCCCGACGTGGTGCGCGAGGTGGTGGCACGGTTTGGCGCGGATGTCGTGGACGACGCCGGCCGGGTGCGCCGCGGCGCGCTCGCGGCGGCGGTGTTCGGAGATGGGCCGGAGCAGATGGCGGCCCTGCGGGCGCTCGAGGCGATCGTGCACCCGCGTGTCCGGCGGCGGATTCGGGCGGCACTCGACGCCGTCGCCGCGGCGCCGACGTCCAAGGGCCGGCCGCACGTGGTCGTGCTCGACGTGCCCCTGCTCGTCCAGGCGGGCTGGGACGACCTCTGTGACCGGCTCGTGGTGGTCCAGTGCGACGAGGCGGTGCGCCGCGCACGGCTGGTGGCGCGTGGCTGGTCGGACGCCCAGATCGCTGCACGTGACCGCGCGTGGGAGCGGGGCGGGGTTCCAGTGGTCTCCGGGCCGAAATCGCGGTCCGTGGATGCCGGGGCTGATCCTGCATATACTGGAGTTCAAGTCGATCGGGTCTGGAGCGAGTTGCACGGGGAATGACGCCTCGAGCCGCCCCTCGTCCGGCGGCTCCCGCCCGGGGTTCCCGTCTTACCGAAGCCTCGACCTGCCGTAGCCGTGGCACGCCATGACTCGCAGGCTCGTCGCATCGTCTCGTCTCGCTTTTCGGTTCGCCGTTCTCCTCCCGTATCCGTCTCCCTGATGTTCCCCGTGCGCGAGCCCGCTCGCAGCCGCGGCATCCCGGTGTATTCATGAACAACCTGCCCGAATCGCCGCTCGACGACGTCGAGCGGGAGCCGCTCTCGATCGCCGAAGAGATCGCCGCGGAGGTCAAGGACGGTCTCGACGTGACCGGGCACTACGAGTCGCTCAAGAAGGGCGACTCCTTCATCGCCGACTTGCAGCGGCTCTCGATGCAGGAGCTCGTCGATCTCGCCCGCAAGGAGAATCTGGGCGACGTGACCGGCGCCAAGAAGCAGGATCTCGTCTTCCGCATCCTCAAGGAACGGGTCAAGCTCAACGGGCTGATGTTCGGCGAGGGCACGCTCGAGATCCTGCCCGACGGGTTCGGATTCCTGCGAAGCCCCGACGCCCACTACCTCTCGTGCCCCGACGACATCTACGTGTCGCCGAGTCAGATCCGTCGCTTCGGCCTGCGCAACGGCATGAGCGTGGCCGGCCAGATTCGTCCGCCGAAGGAGAGCGAGCGTTACTTCGCCCTGTTGCGGGTCGAGGCCATCAACGGCGAGGATCCGGCCAAACTCACCACACGGGTGTTCTTCGATGAACTCACGCCGCTTCATCCGGACGAGCGCATCGTGCTCGAGACGACCGCCGACGAGGTGGCCACGCGGGTCGTGGACCTGATCGTGCCGATCGGATTCGGGCAACGCGGCCTGATCGTCAGTCCCCCGCGGGCCGGGAAGACGGTGCTCCTGCAGAAGATGGCCAAGGCGGTTCTCGCCAACTACCCCGAGGCCTACGTCTTCATGCTGCTCATCGACGAGCGGCCGGAGGAAGTGACCGACATGGAGCGGCAGGTTAAGGGGCCGTCGTGCGAGGTCATCAGCTCCACGTTCGACGAGAACTCGAGCCGGCACGTGCAGGTGGCCGACATGGTGATCGAGAAGGCGAAGCGGCTCGTGGAGTACGGCCGCGACGTGGTGATCTTCCTGGATTCGATCACGAGGCTGGCCCGTGCCTGGAACTCCGAAGTGCCCAACTCCGGAAAAATCCTCTCCGGTGGCGTCGATTCGGGGGCGCTCCAGCGGCCCAAACGGTTCTTCGGCAGCGCGCGCAAGGTGGAGCAGGGGGGCTCGCTCACGATCATCGCCACGGCGCTCATCGACACCGGCAGCCGGATGGACGATGTGATCTTCGAGGAGTTCAAGGGCACGGGGAATCTCGAGATCGTTCTCGACCGCCGGCTCGTCGACAAGCGGATCTATCCGGCCATCGACATCAACCGCTCGGGCACGCGACGCGAGGAGATGCTGCTCGAGCCCGACGAGTACCGGCGCATCTGCGTGCTGCGGCGGGTGCTGGGCGAGATGAACCCGACCGACGCGATGGAACTCCTCGTCAACCGGCTGGCGAAGACGAAGTCGAACGCCGAGTTCCTGCTGAGCCTCAAGTCGTGACGAGCGGGCGGCCCCTTTCCATGACCGTGCAGGAGCATCCGCGGACGTTCGAGGGAACGGCCAATGCCGTGCCGCCGAACGCGCGGATCGGCATCGCCGTGGCCCGTTGGAACGAGTCGATCACGCGGCGACTGCTCGACGGCGCCGTGCATCGGCTTCACGCGGCGGGGCTTCCCGCGGACGCGATCGACGTGGCCTGGGTGCCCGGATCGTTCGAACTGCCCCTGGCCGCCGATCGGCTGGCTGCCACCGGCCGTTACGCCGCGGTGCTTTGTCTCGGGGCGATCATCAAGGGGGAGACGAGCCACGATCACCACATCGCCAGCGCGACCGCTGCGGGGATCGAGGCCGTGGGCCGCTCGCGCGGGCTGCCGGTGATCTTCGGCGTGCTCACCTGCGACACGCTGGCCCAGGCTGTGGTCCGCGCCGGTGGTGATCTCGCCGACGGCTACGCCGGCAACAAGGGGGCCGAGTCGGCCGCCGCCGCCGCCGAGATGGTGTCGCTCCTCGCCCGCATCGCGGAGGGCGGCTGACATGAGCCGTCGCAGCCGTGCCCGTGAGGTCGCGCTCCAGTCGCTATACCAGGCCGAGGTGAATGCCGCGGTAGACCCGCGCGACCGGGCGCGGTTCCACAAGGGCCGGCTTCGCTCGGGGCCGCTCGTCGAGTTCGCCGACCTGCTCGTCGATGGCGTGCGCGAGCGGCAGGCGGAGATCGATGCGGTGATCGACGGCACGTCGGTGAACTGGCGGGTGTCACGGATGGCCGCCACCGACCGGGCGGTGCTGCGGATCGCCGTCTTCGAGATCCTCCACACCGACACCCCCGGCCCCGTCGTCGTCGACGAGGCGATCGAACTGGCTCGGCGGTACGGCGGCGAGGCGTCGCCGACGTTCGTGGCGGGCATCCTCGGTCACGTTCTGGCCGGTCGCGACGGCCGCCCGCGGCCCGTCGCGGGCTGACCGCCCGTCTGGAGAGTCCCGGCATGGCCCTTTTTCGTTTCGGTCGCAAGGATGAGCCGCCCACCGCGGCGCAGCCCGCCGCGGATGCCGCGGCCGCGCCCGCTGCGCGTCCCGGGTTCTTCGAACGGCTCAAGGCCGGGCTCGCCAAGACGGCGCAGGTGCTCAACACCGACGTCCGCGACCTGTTCAAGCGTGAGGGGCGGCTGGTTGACGACGAGTTTCTCGCGGAACTCCGCGCGGCGCTCGTGAAGACCGACATGGGGCCGGCCGCCGCCGAGGCCATCGTGGCCGACGTCCGCGAGCGGCTGCGGGCTCGCGTCGTCGATCCGGAGGTGGTGCTCGACTCGATCCGCCGCGAACTCCTCACGCGGCTCAAGCCCGCCGAGGCGGGCATCGCGCGGGCGACGTCGGGCCCGACGGTCATCCTCGTCACCGGCGTGAACGGCTCGGGTAAGACGACCTCGATCGCGAAGCTCGCGAGACGGTTCGCCCGCGAGGGCAGCCGCGTCATTCTCGGTGCCGGCGACACGTTCCGGGCCGCCGCGGTCGAGCAGCTTGCGATGTGGGCGTCGCGGCTGGGCGTGGAGATCGTGCGTGGCGATCCGGGGTGCGATCCCGCGAGCGTGGCCCATCGCGCCGTGGCCAGGGCCGTGGCCGAGGGGTTCGACGTGTGCATCGTGGACACGGCGGGGCGGCTGCAGACGCAGGCCAACCTGATGCAGGAACTCGGCAAGATTCGCCGCGTGATCGCCAAGCAGATTCCCGATGCGCCCCACGAGACGCTACTCGTGATCGACGCGACCGCGGGCCAAAACGCCCTCTCGCAGGCCAAGGGCTTCCGCGAGGCGGCGGGCTGCACGGGCATCGTGCTCGCCAAACTCGATGGATCGGCCCGGGGGGGCGTGATCGTGCCGGTGGCCGAGCAGTTCGGGCTGCCGGTGAAGTTCGTCGGGGTGGGGGAATCCGCCGACGACCTCGAGGCTTTCGACCCCGAGTCGTTCCTCGCGGCCCTGCTCGACGGGGCGTTCGCTCCGGCCGGCTGACCCTCCGGCCAACGCAGCCGGCAGGGTTTCCCACCGCGTGCTGACGGTGGCGAAAGATATGCCGGCGGTTCGAACGCCGGCCATTCTTGGCGGTGTGGGCAGCCGATGGAGAACGCGGGATGGGGGGTGTTGGGCAGGTGCGCGGATCGGCGGATCGCGCGCCCGTTGCAGCCCTGGAACCGGAACGTCGACCGGACGGCGAAGGATGTCGTCCGGCATTCACACCAACGGATTGGGAGAACCCGACACATGCGATTCTTGAAGTTCACGCTACCCACGTGGGTGGCCGGCGGCCTGTTGGCCGTCGCGACGTCGAACGCCGCCGACCCGTCATTGCCGTCGCGCATTGACCCGAACCTCTACAGCCAGCTCGCGCAGAACGAGGCCACGGTCAATCCGGCGCCCGTGGTGCCGAACGTCCCGCAGGAGGACGCGTACCAGATGCGCGCTCTTCCCCCGCAGGAAGCGGCTCAGGAGGCTTCCGAGGAGGAGGGTCCGAACCGGTACCTGGAGCTCGACGTCCTCACCAGCCGCGGCATCAACACCTACGGCTGGGTGGCCGCCGGCCTCGGTGCCAACAACTGGGGATCGCCCTTCAACGGGCCGATCACGTTCAATGACCGCAACTGGCAGGGCCAGATGAACCAGCTGTACCTCGTCAACGAGCGGCTGCTCGACGTTGACAACGGTCGCTGGCTCGGCGGTCGTGTCGACCTGCTCTACGGTACCGACTACATCTTCACCACCGCGCGTGGTCTCGACGGCAACCTCCTCAACCAGCCGAACGCGGCCGGTGTCGTGGGCGCGCCGTCGTGGGCCTCGAGCAAGGACTACGGCCTGGCGATGCCGCAGCTCTACGGTGAGGTCGGTCTCGGCAACCACGCCGTGAAGTTCGGGCACTTCTATACGATCATCGGGTACGAAGTGGTGCCGGCCATCGGCAACTTCTTCTACACCCATGCGTATACGATGCAGTACGGTGAGCCGTTTACCCACACGGGCATCCTCGACACGTGGACGCCCAACGACCAGCTCACCGTCTACGCCGGTATCACGAATGGCTGGGACAACTTCAGCGATCCCATCAACAGCGTGATCATCAACAACCCGGGCTACCCTGGGGCGACCAGCAACGCGGGCTTCCTCGGCGGTATCTCGTTCAAGAACTCGGATCAGACCCAGTCGTTGACGACGACCGTCGCGAGTGGCAACGAACCGGCGTTCGTCGGCGGGGCTCCGCTGAACACGTTCGTGGGCAACCGGTCGATCGTGAGCACGGTGTACATCAACGAGCTCACCGAAAAGCTGACCTACGTGTTCCAGAACGACAACGGCTGGCAGTTCAATGCCAACCCGGCGACGCAGAACATCGGGCAGCAGGCCGGTCTCGCCCAGTGGTACGGCATCAACCAGTACATGTTCTACACCCTCAGCGACACGCTGGTGGCCGGCATGCGGCTGGAATGGTTCCGCGACAACAACGGGTATCGCGTGCTCAACCCGATCCGCAACGCCATCTTCGGCGGACCGGTCGGCAGCGGCTACGCGGGCAACTTCTGGCAGGCCACGTGGGGTCTGAACTGGAAGCCCAACAAGAACTGGATCATTCGTCCGGAGCTCCGGTACGACTGGTACTCGCCTGACAACCCCGCCGGCCCGCTGCCCTACGGCAACATCGCGGGTGGCTCGGGTGATCAGTACGGCCAGTTCTACGGCGGCTGCGACGCGATCTGGCAGTTCTAGTGTCGGCGGGGCGGGTTCGCCCGTCCGTCCGGTCACCATCCAAAGGCTTCTCGAGGGGCCCACCGGCAACGGTGGGCCCCGGCCTTTCTCCGGGCCAGCCGGAGGGGCTCAGCACCGCTCCGGCGAGCTTCTGCCAGGAGCCTCGCCATGCTCCGGGCCCATCTGAAGCAATCGTGATCCAGCGCAGTCGCGACGTAAGTCGAGCAATCACCACCAGTACGGCGAAGACAGGAAAGATGCACAATCTGCACAAGACTCACAGTTTTACAGGTCAGGCCTCCACGGATAGCCTTTTGCCCACGTTTCGGCCCACGAACCCTCGCGGGCCCCATCGAGTCCGCCCGATGAAATGGGGGCGGGAAGGCAGGGAGGCAAGCAACGATGAGTCTGAGTCGCGCTTCAGGATTTCTTCAGTTCGGGTCGCACGGGGTTGAGGTCGGCCGGCTTGGCCACCTGATCCGCCATCTGGCGGTCGCCTCCCTCGCCATCGCTGCCCTGGCCACCCAGGCCCTTGCCAGCGATCGCTGGCTGACGAACTACGACGACGCCATGGCCGCCGCCGAGCAGACCGGCCGGCCGGTCCTCACCATCTTTACGGGCAGCGACTGGTGCCCGCACTGCGTGACGCTGGAAAAAAAGGTTCTCGACAGCGCCCAGTTCATCGCCTGGGCCGAGGACCGCGTCGTGCTCCTCATGATCGACCTGCCCCAGCAGGGGATTTCGCAGGAGGAGCGGCAGGCCCGGTCGCGGGTATGCATCAAGTACGGCGTGCGGACGTTCCCGAATACGGTCCTCATCGCCCCGGGTGGGGCCAAAATCGTCGGTCAGGCGGGCTACCACGGACAGTCACCGGAGGCCTGGCTGGCCTCGCTCGATAAGCACGTTCCCGCACCCGCACTTGCGGAAACCCCCGGCGAGGATGGCGAGGACGGCAAGATTCTGTCGTCGCTCGACGAGGCGGTGGAAACCGCCCGGGATTCCCGGCGCCCGATGCTGCTTTTGGTGTCGCGTCCCAGCGATTCAGCCGCTCGAACCCGGGTGGCGACGCTGATCCAGGATCCCGAGTTTGAGAGCCTGACCAAGGACAACTTCGTGGTTGCCCAGGTTCACCCTCGGGATGACGCGGAAACGACGCAGGCCGGCGTCCCCGAGGACCTGCTGGGCGGGCAGCGGCTCCCTGCCGAGGCCGTCGAGGTGATCGTGACTGAGGACGGGGAAACCCCGATCCACGCGGAGTCGGGCTCGCAGCCTGCCACCCGGATCGTGAGCGGTCTGCGGCGATTCCTCGCGAATCGCCACGCCGCCCGGCAGGCCGACTCCCCCCGCCGCTGATACGTCAGGTCAGGCGGCCGTCGGCTCACCGACCGGGACGTCCGAATCGGGCATGGGATGGGGCCTGGTCCGGAACCGTGCCGCCTCGGCGTTCAGTTCGGCGATCGAGCCCCGCAGTTCAGCCAGGGACGAGGCGAACACCGCCAAGGAGGCCGCTGATTCGCCGGCCCCCTGCCGGAGCGTCTCCATGGCGTCCCTGATCTGACGGGCTCCCTGCCACTGCGACTCCATGCCCTCGTGCACGGTTTCCAGCGAGTTCGTCACGGACTGCACCGGTTCGATGATCCGCCCGAGTTTCTCGCTCACCTGGGCGACTTCCCCGATCCGGCCGCTGACCTCGTTGCGGAAGCGGTCCATTTCCATCGTGCCACTGGCCACGGCGGCCTGCATGTCCCGAACCATCCGCTCGATGTCCTTCGTGGAGAGGGCCGTCTGGTCGGCCAGTCGGCGGATCTCCTGAGCCACGATCCTGAAGCCGCGGCCTGATTCACCGGCCTTCTCGGCCTCGATCGTCGCATTCACCGAGAGCAGGTTCGTCTGCTCGGCGACCTTGGCGATCGTCGTCACAACGCCCGTGATGCCGCTCGCACGTTGACTGATCGTCGCCAGCTTTCGAGTGAAAGCATTCATGGCCTCGTCGAGTTGTTCCATCGACGACGTCATGCTCTGGAGACCTCCGCGGCCCTGGTCGGCGACCTGAGCCGCCTCACGCGCGATGCTCGTGACGCTGTTGGTCGCTTCGAGGAGCTGTTCACTCGTGGCAGAGATCTCGGTCACGGCGGCGGAAATGTCATTGGCGGTGCCGCTGAATCCGCGCACGGCACGCTCCTGGCGGCCGAGCGCCGCGCTGGCGTCGGCCTCGACGCTCGCGAGGCGTTCCCCGGCCGCCTGGATGCGGCCGATGAGTCCGCCCAGCGAGGCCGTCATCCTCTCGAAGGAGCCCAGGAGGCGGCCGAGTTCGTGCGAGCCCCCGCCCGCCACCCGCTGCGACAGGTCCCCCTCGGCAATCGCCTCGGCGGCCGACAGCGCCTGGCTCACAGGCTGGGCGATCGAGCGGGCGAACCAGATCGCCGCCGCTACCGCCGGGAGCCCCACGAACAGGGCCGAAGCCGCCGCCCCGGCGGCCTGCCACCAGAGAACGTCGCGGATGGAGTCGGTGGCGATGCTCACGAGCACCGCGCCAGACATTCGGCCGTCGGCCCGGGCTACGGGGGCGGCGACACGGTAGGCGTCGGCCGTGAATCGGCCGGCCGGCTGGCCGCTCGTGAGGGCGTCTCGGACGAGCGCCGCGTCGGACTGCGGCAGCGTCAGCGGCACATCGGAGGCTCCGCGATCGGCGTCGAGCCGCCGCGTGACCACGGGATTGAGCTGGCGGTCGAGAATCTGCACCTCGCGGACCTCCCCGCCCACGATCTCGCCGACGAGCCGGCGGACGCCGAGATGCTGGTCGAGCCGGTCCCGGAACGTGGCCTCGATGCCCACCTCGGCGATGCGCGGCTTGTCGACGCCGCCGACGCCCACGTACTTGAATACCCTGCCGTCGCTGTCCCGTTTCTGGGCCCGCTGCACGACGCTCGCGACCTCCCCCGAGAGCAACCGATGGAACGCGTGCGCCTCCGGCTGGCGGGAGGCGTCCGGCAGGAACGTAAACGGCTCCGGTGGCTCGGCCGTATCGATGTAGCCGACACCCTCGGAGTCGGTGACGAGGAGTTGATCCACGGCGGTGTCGGCGGTCACCTTCTGGAGCTGCTCGACGATCGTGGCACGGTCGAGTCCGGCCTTTTCGGCGGCGGCGACGTAGTCCGCCAGCAGCCTGGCCTCGGCCACCATGTGGCGACCGATTTCATCCTCGACGTTCGACGGCACGTCTTCCGCGAAGCCGGCCACGCGGGCGAGGAGGCCCGCGATGCTCTCGCCACCGGCACGTGTCTGCTCGAGGATCGCCTGCCGTGCGGCGAGGGTCTGGAGGATCGTGTTGACGGAGACCGCGGCCAGCACCATCAGGGCGGCCACGATCGCGATCCGGGTTCGAAGCGACATGCGCGTTCTCCGCGGAGCCCGGGCACGGACTCCGCACGCAAAACTAGTGCGCCGCGAACCCCCACGCCAACGGCTGGTCCGAAGTCAGTTCCGAGGGCGTGTGACCGTTGCAACCGTCGCCACCGGACCAGGCAGCGGTGGCTCGCTCGCCACTGCCGGCACGGCCTCGGCCTGACGTCGAATCGCTGCCGCGACGCCGCAGCCTCCAATCGGGAGGAAGAGGAACACCGGGGCGAACAGCCACGGCAGCCAGACGGGCGTCCGTTCGGGGAGCGCGCGGGGCGGATCGACGACGGTGTCAGGGGGGAGCGGCATCGCCGGGTCGGCCATGGGAGGATCGCGTCGCGGACCGCTCCGCGGGGGGCTGGGTGATAGCTGCCGACGCGATGCGACGGCAAGCCCGACCGCCCGCGATCACCTGTTGGCAGTGGCCGAGGCGGGGATCGAACCCGCACGGAGATCACTCTCCACGGGATTTTAAGTCCCGTGCGTCTGCCGGTTTCGCCACTCGGCCCAGGACCACGATCCTACCGACGGGACCGCCACGGACTACAATCCGCCGTTTCGTGTCCGATGGACCGCGAGGCGAGGCGAGCGTGCAGGGCGAACGAACGGTGGCGCCGGCGACGTCGGCGGGAATCGACGGCTTTCTCGGCACCAGAGCCTCGGTGGGCATGGATGTCGTGCTCGTGGGGCTGATCGCCCTGTTGCCGGTGCTGGCCGTAAGCATCGCGCTGGTTCGCCGCGGTCACTATGCGGCTCACAAGACGCTGCAGCTCGTGATCGTCGCTGCCCTCCTGGCGGCGATCGTGGTCTTCGAGATCGACGTCCGCCTCGTGAGCGACTGGAAGGTTCGTGCCGCCGGCGGCCCACCCTGGGGAGACGGCAACGCGTGGTGGCCGACCGGCGTGCTTGTGGCCCTGGCGATCCACCTCGTGTTCGCCGTCTCGACGCTCGTCCTCTGGGCGTGGGTTGTATGGGAGGCCCTCGCGCGGTTCCCCTCGCCGCCGGCACCGGGCACCCACGGCCCGCGGCACCGACGAATGGCCCGGCTCGCGGCGGCCGACCTCGTGCTTACGGCCGTCACCGGCACCGTCTTCTACTGGCTGGCCTTCGTCGCCTGAGCGATGCGAGGCTTCTCCGCAGCCGCGTCCGCTCGCCCGAACCAGCGGCACAGCCCCACGCCGCCGAAGTAGAGCAGGCACAACGGCGCCGCGAGGAACAGCATGCTGTAGGGGTCGGCCGGCGTGAGGATTGCCGACACGACGACGATCGCGAGCACGGCGATCCTCCACTGCGACACGTAGGCATCGGCGTCGAAGATGCCGATCCGCTCGAGGAACAGCATCACGAGCGGTAGTTGAAAGCCGAGGCCGAACCCGATCGGAAGGATCAGGACGAACCCGAGCCATTCCGAGATTCGCGGATCGGGGTCGAGCCCGAGCCAGTCGTTGAACTGCAGGAGGTAGTCGAGCACGAAGTCGAACACGAAGAAGAACGCGATCCCCACGCCGGCGAGAAACAGCCCGATGCTCAAGGGCAGGAACGTCCATACCCAGCGGCGCTCGTGGCGGTAGAGGCCCGCGGCCACGAACGTCCACAACTGATAGAAGATCCACGGGCTCGCGAGCACCACGCCCACGAGCATCGCCGCCTTCACGTAGATCCCGAACGCCTCCTGCGCCGAGAGCGTCGTGATGCTCACCCGATGGTCCTGCGCGAGCGGCTGCCAGAGGAGGATCGGCACGAGCGCGTCGGGGTCGAAGGAGGCGGCGTCGGCGGCTGCGTCGCTGTCCTCGCCGCCGCGGCCGAGCACCCGCGCGAGCCGGTCGGCGTGCACCTCACGGAGTTCGAACGACATTCCGTGGCGTTCCACCGCGTCGCGGATCTCCTCCTGCGAGTAGGGCAGGGCGGGCCCGCCGGTCGTGCGTGGCTGCCAATCGGCCGCGGTCTCGATCGCCCGCTTCGAGTAGTAGTCGCCGAGGGCCTGGCGCAACGGCTCCTCGATGAGATGCACCACCGGTCGGGCCACGAAGAAGCCAAGGAGCACCGCGACGGCGAGGCCGGCCGCCGCGCGGATCAGGCACGTGCGCAGCTCTTCGAGGTGCTCGCCGAACGTCATCGTCGAGCTTTCGAAGAGGTCTTCGCTGGATGATCGCGGCATGAGGTGGCTGGGCTCCCCGATCGGGTCGCGACGGGATCAGGCGCCGTACTTGCCGAGTCGCTCGGCATGGGCCATCGCGAGGAGCATCAGGTGCTTGGCCGGGAAGATGCCGAAGCCGCCCCGCAGGCAGGCCCGCTCGGAGAACCCATCGAGGCCGTCGGGCCGGCAGGTGTCGGCGACGAGCAGCGTGGGCACGGGGTGCCACGAATGGCTCTTGAGCTTGCTCGGCGTCGAGTGGTCGCCGGTCACGATCAGAACGGTGGGCTTGAGAGCTTCGATCCGCGGAATCGCCGCGTCGAGCTCCTCGATCCGCTTCACCTTCTGGGCGAACGCCCCGTCCTCGCCGGTGGAGTCGGTGTACTTGAAGTGGAGGAAGAAGAAGTCGTAGTCGTTCCAGCACGCGGCGAGCTCGTCGATCTGCTCGTCGAGCGACTGGGCCTTGCCCACGAGCGTCATGCCGACGAGCCGGGCGAGCCCCTTGTACATCGGGTAGACGGCGATTGCCGCAGCGCGAAGGCCGTAGAGCTCTTCGTAGGAGGGCAGGGCGGGCTTGGCGGCGAAGCCACGCAGCACCATGCCGTTGGCCTTGGGCTCCGAGGCGAGAATGGCGCGGGCCTGCTTCACGAACTCCTTCGCGACCTCGGCCGTCTTCGCGGCGGCGGGATCGAGCGGCTGCGGGTCGAGCGGCGCCACGCCCACCGCCTGCGGGTCGGTGTCGGCCACGCGGCCGTCGAGCCCCGGTCCGCGGAATACGACGACGAACCGATGCTCCTTCACCGGCTTCACGAACGTCTCCACGCCGGGGATCTTCACCGCCTGGAGTTTCTCGACGACGGCGAAACTCTCTTCCGATGGAATCCGGCCGGCACGGCGGTCGGAGATCTTCCCGGCGGCGTCGAGCGTGCAGAAGTTGCCGCGGGCCGCGACGTCGTGGGGCCCGAGTTCGAAGCCGATACCGGTGGCCTCGAGCGCGCCGCGTCCGATCTTGAACGTGAGCGGGTCGTACCCGAAGAGGCCCAGGTGACCGGGGCCCGATCCGGGCGTGATGCCCGGCAGCACCGGCACGCTCGAGCCGCTCGTGCCGCGCGCGGCGAGCCGGTCGAGGTTCGGCGTCGCGGCGGTCTCGAGCTCGGTGCGACCGCCGGCCTCCATCGGCAGGCCACCGAGGCCGTCGGCCACGAGGAGGACGATCTTCGAGGTGTTCTTCTCGGCGAGTTCGCGGACCAGGTCGTGCTCGTTCACGGCGGCGGTTCCTCGGGCGTGGTGAGTGGCAGGCGGGTCGGGCATCGGCTACAGTTCGCCCGAATCTACACCGCCGCCCGACCGTCCCAAACCCGCCGCACCGGCCGAGGCCCATCATGAGCGTCATCCGCCCCAAGCCTCCCGAGGATCCGATCCGCTATGACCCAGCCGCCGTGTTCGCGGCGGGCACCGTGTCGCGAGCCGCGGCCGACGCCCTTGGCCCGCGGCTCGACGCCGCACGGGCCGAGGCGATCGCCGATCTCGACCGCTGGAAGAGCGGCGGCACGCGGCCGGGCGAGGTGCTCGACCCCGCCTTCATCGACCTTCCCGACCGGCTGCTCGCCGCCTACGGCACGGAGCGGCCGGCCAGCGAGCTGTTTGCGATCCTGCAGACGGCCCGCCGCATTCGCGATGCGGTCGATCGCGTCGTCGTGCTCGGCATCGGCGGCTCCTACATGGGCACGCGGGCCCTCTTCGAAGCCTGCTGCCATCCCTGCCATAACGAGCTGCCCCGGGGCGAGCGCGGCGGAAGACCGCGGCTCTCCTACGAGGGCTTCAACATGGACAACGACTCGGCGCAGGGGCTCCTCGATCTCGTCGCGCCCGCCGGGCATCCGCGCGGTGACGACCTCCTCGACCGCTGGGCCGTGCTCGTGGTCAGTAAGAGCGGCGGCACGCTCGAGACGGCGATCGCCACGCGGCTCTTCCTCGCCACGCTTCTCGAGAGTGTCGGCGGCGACGTGCGACTCCTCGCCGATCGCGTCGTGCCGATCACCGGCAAGTCGGGCCGGCTCGCCGACCTCGCGAAGGCGATCGGCTGTCCCGAGGTGTTCGACATCCCCGACGGTGTCGGCGGTCGGTTCTCGGTGTTCACCGCGGTCGGCTTGCTCCCGGCGGCGATCGTGGGAATCGACGTCGTCCGGCTGCTCGAAGGGGCGGCGGCGATGAACCGTCGCTTCCGCGAGGCGCCGGTCGCCGAGAATCCCGTGCTCCAGTACGTGGGTGTGTCTCACCTTGCCGAGGTCGAGTCGGGGGCGACGATCCGCGTGCTCTCGAGCTGGAGCAACCGGCTCGAGGCCGTGGGCCTGTGGTACGACCAGCTCCTCTCCGAGAGCCTCGGCAAGGACGAGAAGGGGGCCACGCCGCTGACCACGGTGACCACCCGCGACCTCCACTCGCGCGGCCAGCAGCATCAGGACGGCCGGCGCGACAAGCTGATCACGAACCTCGTGGTCGGTGAGCCGCGGCGGGATCCGCTCGCGCTGCCGCGACTCGGCTCCTACGGCGCCAATCAGGACAAGCTCGACGATCTCGTGGGGAAGACCTGGCCCGAGATGCTCGCGGCCGCGGTCGCGGGCACGAACGCGGCCTATGCGCAGGCGAAGCGGCCCACGGCCGACATCATCCTGCCACGCGTCGACGAGCACGTGGTGGGGCAACTGCTTCAGATGCTGATGCTCGCGACCGTCGTCGAGGGCCGCCTCGTGGGCACGAACCCCTACGGCCAGCCGGGCGTCGAGGACTACAAGAAGCAGATGATGGCCCGGCTCCGGCCGGCCTGACCGGAGGCCAATCATGCCCGTCACGCTCACCTGGACCGGCCACGCCACCTGGCTCGTGGACACCGGCGCCGGCGTCCTGCTCGTCGATCCGTTCTTTACGGAGTGCCCCACGGCGAGTCGAGGCGCCGCCGACGTGGCCTGCGATGCGATCCTCGTCACCCACGGCCACTTCGACCACGTCGCCGATCTCGTGGCGATCGCGAAGCGGACGGGGGCGAAGGTCTATTGCAACTGGGAGATCGGCCAGTGGCTCGGAGGGCAGGGGGTGGCGAACGTCCAGCCCATGAATCTCGGCGGCCGCGCGGCGGTGCCGGGGGGCAACGCGAAGATGGAACTCGCGCATCACTCGTCGAGCCTGCCCGACGGCACGTACGGCGGAAATCCCTGCGGCTGGCTGCTCGAGGTGGGCGGCAAGCGGATCTACATCGCGGGCGACACGGCGTTGTTCTCGGACCTCGAGCGGATCGGCCGGCCGCGTGACGGCCATGGCCTCGATGCGGCGATCGTGCCGATCGGTGACCTGTTCACGATGGGGCCCGACGAGGCGCTCGAGGCCGTGCGGCTGCTCGCACCGAAGCTCGCGCTGCCGAGCCACTACGGCACGTGGCCGCCGATCGAACAGGATGCCGTGGCGTGGGCGGCGCGGGTGCGGGGCATGGGCATCGCGGCCGAGGCGCCGGCGCCGGGCGGGTCGGTCACGCTCGCGTAGGCAGCTCGATCGGCTTCGCCGGCGGCACGCGGACCTCGATCGTGTCGCCCGCCACCCGGACGTCGAACACCTCGACCCTCAACTTCTCGTTGTCGCACCACGCGCCGTCGCAGGCGCGGAACCGCCAGGCGTGCCACGGGCACGTGACGACGCCATCGACGAAGGGGCCGGAGCCCAGCGACGCGCCCATGTGGGGACAGAGGTCGTCCATGGCGTGATAGTCACGGCCGTCGAAGAACACGGCGACGAGGCGGCCGTTCACCTCGTAGGTGCGGCCCTCCCCTGCCGGGATGGCGCCCGTGCGGGCGACGGCGACGAAGGGCGTGTCGGTGGGGGCGTGGGTCATGAGCGGAACTCCGCCGGTATCATAGCCGCCATGGTCACCCCTCCTGCGGCGGCCGGGCCTCAGCGCATCCGGCTTCTCGTGCTCGACGTCGACGGCACGCTCACCGACAGCCGCCACGAGGTTTCGGCGGTGGCCTGTGAGGCGGTGGGCCGCGTCCATCGCGCGGGCGTGCGGGTGATGCTCGCCACGGGGCGGCGGTATCGTGACACGCTGCCCGTCGCGGCCCGGCTGGGCATCGACGTGCCGATCGTCACCGCGTCCGGCGCGCTCGTGAAGCGTCCCGGCGACCACGCCACGCTGGCCCGCGCCGCGTTCGCCCCGGGTGTGCTCGAGGGCGTGCTGTGCCGCGTCGAGGAGGCCGGCCACGAGGCCATCCTCTACAGCGACAGTTTCGCGCGTGGCTTCGACTTCCATTGCCGCAGCCTCGCCGACGCGGCCGCCGAGCCGGGACCGTTCGGCGGCGGCCTGCGGGAGTACCTCGGCCGCAATCGCAGCCTCGCCGACGTCGTGCCCGACCTCCACGTGGCACCGCCGCCCGGTGTGTTCGCGGCGTTTGTGATGGGATCGCGTGACGCGATGACCGCGCTCGAGGCCACGCTCGACGCGGCCTTTCCCGGCGAACTCTCGCTCCACACCATCAAGAGCCCGCGGTACCGCGACTGGATGTGCGAGATCGCGCCGGCCGGCGTGACGAAGTGGACGGGATTGATGCAGGTGGCCGCCGAATGGGGCATCGCCGCCGCCGAGGTCTGTGCCGTCGGAGACGACGTCAACGACATCCCCATGATCGCGGCTGCGGGGCTCGGCCTCGCGATGGGGAATGCCCGGCCCGAGGTGATCGCGGCGGCCGATGCGGTCGTGGGCACGAACGACGCCACGGGCATCGCCGACGTGGCAGACCTAATCCTCGCCGGGCTTGCCTAGCCTGTGCGGTTTCACCGGCGAGGGTCGGCGTTGTCGCGGCGGGCCCACGGCCCTATCGTCCGCCGCCCCGGGCGGACCCGCTGGCGTGGTGGCGAGGCATGGACGTCAAACTACACAGGCCACAGGCCACGTGCTCGCGCACCGCGCGCTCGTTCGCCGTCGGTGAGGTTTTTTACTCGGCGCTCGTGCGCGGCGAGGGCGGCCTCGGTCGGCTCGACGTGGCCGCCGACGCGTGGGTGGGGCCGCCCGACGGCACGATCGCCTGGTGGCGGTCGCGCTACCCGGCCGCCGACGAGCCCGGCCCCGTCCTCGCGCCGGTCGATGCCCTGCTCGACGCGCTCGAGGCCCTCGACGATGAGGCGGACGCACCGCTCCGCTACCTGCTCGCGCTCGAACTCGTGCGGCGGAGGGTGCTCCGGATCGTGGACGACACGATCGCGCGGCCCGCGGCGTCCGACCTCGTGATGGCCTGCCGCCGCCGTGACCGCCAGTACCGCGTGCGGAGCGTGGAACGTGATCGGGTCGCCGCCGACGGCGTCGAAGGGCGACTGGCCGCGCTGCTCTGGTCGGGAGGTGCCGCGTGAGGCGAGTCGGCATCCATGACCGAATGGGGCGGCGTGCGTCGGCGATCGCGGGCCTGCGCGCCGCTGCGCTCGTGATCGTCGTCGCCTGCGTCGCCGCGAGTGGTGCCTCGTGCCCGCAGGTGCTCCGTGGCTACCAGGTGGGCACGATGCCCCTGCCTCGCACGCTCCCGGCCCAGCCCTCGCTCGAGCAGATCATCGCCGCCGTGCAGGACAACACGCAGCGGGTCCGCAGCTGCATGGCCACGCAGGCGGTGCTCGTGGTTCCCGGCGTGCCCAGGCTCTCGGCCCGCGTGGCCTGCGAGCCGCCGCGGCGGTTTCGGCTCCAGGCGCAGACGGCGATCACGGGGCCCGAACTCGACATCGGCAGCAACGACGACCTCTTTTGGCTCTGGCTGCGTCAGCACAAGCCGCCGGTCATCGCGTTCTGCCGCCACGACCAGTACGCCCAATCGGCCGCGCGGCGGCTGCTGCCGATCCGCGCCGACTGGATGCCGGAACTCCTCGGGCTCGTCACGTTCCGTCCCGAGGACCGTCACCAGGGGCCATTCCCGCTGCCCGACGGCCGCATCGAGGTGCGCAGCACGATCGACTCGCCCGAGGGGGAGTTGCTCAAGTCCACCATCCTCGACGGCACGACCGGCCTCGTGAGCGAGCAGCATCTGTTCACCGCGGCCGGGGAGCGTCTGGCGAGCGTGCGCACGAGCCGGCACCGCGTGGACCCGCCGTCGGGGGCGACGCTGCCTCACCTGGTGGAGGTGTCGTGGCCGGCGTCGGGTGTCGACTTCAAGCTCGAACTCGCCTCGATCACCACGAACACGTCGAGCGGCGACCCAGGTCAGCTCTGGCAGATGCCCGCCTACCCCGGCTACGAGCCGGTCGATCTGGCGGATCCGTCCGTGGTGATCGGCCCGCCGGGCCAGCCTCCCGCCCAGCCGCGCTGAAGCCGGCGGCCGGGCGCATCAGCCCGCCTGTGGATGCTCGTCGAGGCGGCGCATCTTCTCTCGGGCCCGCGACAGGGCCGGCCCGATCGAGCCCAGGGGCATGCCAGTGAGATGGCTGATCTCGCCGTAGCTCCGTTGCTCGAGGTGATGGAGCCGTACGAGCCTCGCCTCGTCGCGATCGAGCGAGCCGAGGAGCGACTCGACGTGCTCGCGGTCGGCGATCCGCGCGGCCTCGTCGCGCGTGTCGATCGGCAGGGGAGTGGCCTGGCGTCGGTTGCGATCGGTCGCGTCGCCGTCAGTAACGCGAGCGAGCGTACGGACGGTGACGCGGCGCGCCACGACGACGAGGTACGTCGGGAGGCTGGAGCGCCCCGCGAAGGTTCGCAGCACGGCGGCGTCCCTGCGGATGCACTCCAGAAGGATTTCGGCGACGAGGTCGTCGCGATCCGACGGCGCGAGGGTGAGTCCCCGCCCCCGTGCCGTACGATCCGCGACGTAGACGAACAGGCCCGCGAATCGATCGACGAATCGATCCCACGCACCCGGCGCACCGGCGAGACAGGCATCGACGAGCGATCGGTCTCCGGGCGCGAGGGCCGACATCGCGGCGGCGGGCAGGGGAGGGTTCGACACGCTCACACGCACCCTTGCGAATCGCATCGGCATCGAGGCCGCCGATGCCGCCAAAACCGCCCGCGGCTCATGTTTCCGGCCTCGCGAGCCGATCCTCCCTGCATCATAGGGCCGCCCGATGCGGGCCACCAACGGCAGTCGCCGGACGTTCCGACGCCGTTGGCTTCGGGACTTCGGCGGATCGTTGACACCGTTTCGGGGGGCACCTACCATTCCGCGCAGTTGTGGGCGCCGAACGCCTCGTGCAGGGGCAGAGCGACTCCCGCAGCTTTCGCGGGATTCGCCAGCTTCGCCACCACCGTCAGAGGAATCACCATGACCCACGTCGTCGCCGAGCCGTGTTTCGCCTGCAAGTACACCGACTGCGTGGTGGTCTGCCCCGTGGAGTGCTTCTACGAGGGGGACAAGATGGTCTACATCCACCCCGACGAGTGCATCGACTGCGAGGCGTGCGTGCCCGAGTGCCCGGTCGAGGCGATCTTCCACGAAGACAACCTGCCGGCCGACTGGAAGGACTTCAAGGCGCTCAACGCTGAAATGGCGCCGCAGCTTCCGGTGATCACCGAGAAGAAGGATCCCCTCTGCTGACCGTCCCGCGGGGCAAGGCCAGCCGATGGCGTATGCCCCCGTGATCGACGGGAGACGGCCGAAGCGACCCCGCGCGGTCGTTCACCGGCTGGAGTGGACGATTGGCCGCGACTGCCGCTCGTGGTCCCGGGTGCGAAGGGCCCGGGATCGTCCTTCGCTGGCTACTTCAAGTCCACGAGCCAGTACGCCGAATCGACGAAGTTTTTCCAGCTCGCGTACTTCGGATTTCCGAGTTTGAGCGACAGGAGCGGACTCCGCTTCGGCTTCACCGGTTGGCGGATGAGGTTCATCCGAGCCTCGTGAGGTGTCCGGCCGCCCTTGCGGACGTTGCAGGCGACGCAGGCGCAGACGATGTTCTCCCAGCTCGTGATGCCGCCGCGACTGCGGGGAACCACGTGGTCGAGAGAGAGTTCGCTCAGCGGAAAGTTACGGCCGCAGTACTGGCACTGGTTGCCGTCACGGGCGAACACGTTTCTGCGGTTGAAACGGAGTCGTTGGCGAGGCCCCCGATCGCAGGCCACGAGCCTGATCACCCGCGGGGCCTGAAGCTCATATCCCACCGCCCGAATCCAATCCTGATCGGGGCCGCGAAGCGAGGTTCGCATCGCCGAGAGGGCCCGCCAGGAATCGAGGTTGTACGCGGCGAACTGCCCCTCCTCGAGATGCACCACCTCGGCGAGCTGCCGAAACAGGAGCGTGATCGCCCGTCGTACGTTCGTGATGTGCACCGCCACGAACGAGCGGTTCAGCACGAGTACACTCAGGCCGAGGGACGGCGTCTGAGGCTGCGCCGGCATCGCGAAGGCGGATGTGGACATGGCGCGGTGGAAATCTCCAAGCGTGGAGACGAGTCTACCGACGCCGCAGAACTCCTGGCAAATACCCGCCTCGGGGTCCTCGCCGTGACTTGCCTTCGCTGCAGGATGCAGGCACACTCAATCTTCATGATCGAATCGCGATTGGAAGGGTGGCGGCCCCGACGACGCATTCCATGAAGGAAGTTTCATTCAGATTCGGAGAGTGCGATGCTCCATTACTCGTGCGACGTCTGTAAGCGGCCCATCAACACTGCCACCGACATCCGTCATGTGGTGAAGATCGAAGTGTTTCCGGCCGTCGAGGATCACGCCGCCGTGACCGACGACGGCGGCGACGATGCGGCGGGTCATCTCGAGGAGATGCAGAACCTCCTCGAACGGCTCGACGAGGACGATCTCGCCAATCTCGAGGAATCGACGCGATCGCTGCGATTCGACCTCTGCGACGCCTGTCGGCAGCGGTTCCTCAAGAATCCGCTCGGCATGAAGTCGGGCACGACGCTCGATTTCAGCAACAACTGAGGCGACGCCGGCACGGTCGCGTGACCGCGTCCGCCGATGGGAGGCGGGTGCCTCCTGTCGCAGCGGATGCCATCGGCCGCATGGGCCGCACCCCTCCGCTTCCATCGCATTGACGGGCGGTGTGCAGGACGGATTCCTTCGGGACGCACCGCACCGTAGTCTTTGCGGCTTCCGTCGATCGGTTCCCACCCTCTGGAGCATTTGTCACGATGGCTGGCACGCCCTTGAAGATCGCCGCGATTCCCGGTGACGGCACCGGTCCCGAAGTCACCGCCGAGGCGATGAAGGTGCTGGCGGCGGTCGCGGCGCTCGATGGGTTCTCCTACGAGGTGGAGACGCTCGACTGGGGCGGCGAGCGTTACCTCAAGACCGGGGAGATCATTCCTGAGGGCGGGCTTGATCTGCTGCGGACGAAGGATGCGATCTTCCTGGGCGCGATCGGCCATCCGCAGGTGGCGCCCGGCATCCTCGAGAAGGGGCTGCTGCTCGACCTGCGATTCAAGCTCGACCAGTACGTCAACCTTCGCCCCGTAAAGCTCCTGCCCGGCGTGGAAACGCCGCTCGCGGGCCGGGGGCCCAAGGACATCGACTTCGTGGTGGTCCGCGAAAACACGGAAGACCTCTACTGCGGCGTCGGCGGCTACCTCAAGAAGGGCACGCCCGACGAGGTGGCCGTCCAGCAGGCGATCTACACGCGGAAGGGCTGCGAGCGTTGCATCCGCTGGGCGTTCGACTACACGCGGAAGCGCAACAGCCCGAAGAAGACGCTCACGCTGGTCGCCAAGACGAACGTCCTGACCTTCGGCCACGATCTCTGGTGGCGCACGTTCCAGGAGGTGGCGAAGGACTATCCCGACGTGAAGACCGATTACAACCACGTCGACGCGTGCTGCATGTGGATGGTGAAGAACCCCGACGCCTACGACGTGATCGTGACGACCAACATGTTCGGTGACATCATCACCGACCTCGGCGGGATCCTTCAGGGCGGCATGGGCGTGGCCGCCGGTGCCAACCTCAACCCCGATCCGGGCGGCGTGAGCATGTTCGAGCCGATGGGGGGCAGCGCGCCCAAGTACACAGGCCAGAACGTGATCAATCCGATCGCCGCGATCAACGCGATGGCGATGCTCCTCGAGCACAGCGGGCATCCCGGCTCCGGCGGTCGCATCGACCGGGCCGTGGCGCTCGTCACGGGCACGAAGATGAAGAGCCAGGCTGCCGGGAAGATGGGCTTCGGCACGCGCGAGGTGGGCGATCTCGTCGTCGAGGCGCTTCGGGGCGCGTGATCGTCGCGCCGGCTCCGCCCACCGGGATGCTCACGGCCCGAGGGACACCCGAACGCCCTCGGCCTGGCTGCGCTCCGCCGCCTGAACGATCTGCATGGCCCGGAACGAGTCATCGAGGCCGCTCATGTGCCGGACGAGGCTCGTCACCATGCGGTGGAACTGGCCGAGCATCTGCTCCCCCACCGGTCGCTCGCTCTCGAGCGACTCCTGATGGCGGCCGGCGGTGTCGAACCACACGAGGATGTTCGGCAGGTCGATGAACGCGATGCCGTTCTCGCAGACGACCTGCAGCCCCGGAGGCGGCCGGAAGTTGACGGCCTCCTCCCACACCCGCGGCATGTAGTAGCCGCAACTGATCTGCGCGAGCACACCGTCGCCGGCCCGTCCGGTCTGCGAGAAGTCGAGGCTCATCATCTGGTAGTCGTCGATGTCGGCGCCCGGCGTCTCCGCGTGCCGCACGGCCACGACGCTCGTGGGCTCGACGCCAGCCACGTAGCGGCACCAGTCGACGAGTTCCATCAGGTCCCGCGCCTCGCTGCGGCGATCGCGGGCGGGGGTCGGCCCATGCGCCGCGAAGAGGGGCACCCGGCGGTGGCAGAACAGCATCCGTGGCTTGCCAACCTTCGTGGCGATCAGTTCCTTGAGGCGGACGGTGGCCGGAGCGTGGCGACGCGGCAGTTCCGCCATGAACGCGATCCCCGACTCCTCGATGCGTCGTCTCACGACCTGCGCCTCCTCGGAGTCGAGGGGCAGCGAGATCGCCGAGTAGACGGCCTTGCCATGGTCGCAGGCCGCGAGGATGGGCGTGGCACCGAACCACTGGTCGGCCAGGTACAGGATGGCGTCGATGTCGTCTCGGGCGGCGAGGGCCCGAAAGCCGTCCACGGCGGCGGCTCCCAGTTCCGTCGCGGTTCGCTGCGCCCGATGGGCCACCTGCTCGCAGATTCCTCGAACCTCGAATCGATCGCCGAGGGTGCGCAGCGCCGGCAGATGCCGGCTCTCCCAGAGATCGCCCAATCCCACGATACCGACGCGCAGCTTCATGGCGTGGTCTCCGCGGACACCGCCTCGGCGGCCAGGAGTTCGCGCTCCCGGTGCAGGCCCTTGTCGGCGATATCCTTCCGACACCACGCACCGTCCCAGCGGATGTGCTTCACGGCGGTGTAGGCCTGGAGCTTCGCGCGGGCGAGCGAACTGCTGAGAGCGGTGACCGCGAGCACGCGGCCGCCGTCCGCCACGATCTGGCCGTCCACCGACCGTGTCGCGGCATGGAACACCTGCACGTCCGGCACCGCGGCGGCGAGGTCGAGTCCGCGGATGGGCTGGCCGCGGGCGACGGCGCCGGGGTAGCCCTCGCTCGCCATCACGACGCTCACCGCCGCCCCGTCGCGCCATGTCGGGGGGGCACACTCCTCGAGCCGTCGATCGGTCGCGGCGTCGAGGAGTTCGAGGAGGCTCGACTCCATCCGCAGGAGCAGCGGCTCGCACTCCGGGTCGCCGAAACGGGCGTTGAACTCGAGCACCTTCGGGCCCTGGGCGGTGAGCATGAGGCCGGCGTAGAGCACGCCGTGGAAGGGCACCTTCGCGCGGCGCATCGCGTGCACCGTGGGCACGAGGATCCGGGATTCGATGTCGGCAAGGAGCTCGGCATCGACGAACGGCGTCGGGCTGTAGGCACCCATGCCGCCGGTGTTGGGCCCTTCGTCGCCGTCGTGCGCGGCCTTGTGGTCCTGGAGCGGAGGAAGCGTGACGATGGTGCGCCCATCGGTGATCGCCAACACGCTCACCTCGACGCCGTCGAGCCGCTCCTCCACGAGGATGCTGCCGCTGGCGGCGGCGAGCACGGGGTCGGAGGCAAGGGCGGCGACCGCCTCGAGCGCAGCCGCGCGGTCGCCGCACACGAACACGCCCTTGCCGGCGGCGAGCCCGTCTGCCTTCACGACGACCGGCACATCCTCGCGAGACTCGAGATACTCCCGCGCCCGGGCCGGTGAGCGGAACTCGCGGAACATCGCCGTCGGCACGTCGCCACGGTGGAGAATCTGCTTGCAGAAGACCTTGCTGCCCTCGAGCTGCGCGGCCCGACGCGTCGGGCCGAAGATCCGCAGCCCGGCGGCGGTGAAGGCATCGACGATGCCGGCGACGAGCGGTGCCTCGGGGCCCACCACGGTGAGATCGATGCCGCGCCGCTTCGCGAGATCCACGAGCGCTGGAATGTCGGTGGCCGCAACCGGGACGTTCTCGGCGACAAGCGCGGTTCCCGCGTTTCCGGGAGCCACGATCACCTCCGCCCCGTCACGGGCGAGCTTCCAAGCCAGGGCATGCTCACGGCCGCCGCCGCCCACGACGAGAACCCGGCGGGATCGAATCACGTTGGACGCTCCTTCGGGACAGGACGATCGATGGCGGCGGCAGGACGAACGAGCCGTCGTTGTACCCAAAACGCGGGCCGACTCGACGGCCAAGGACCTGGCGCGGCGGCCCGCAGAGGACGCCGCCGCGCCGTCGTCTGGTCGACCGACCCGCCCGCGAAGGCCCGGCGAATGGACCTCCCGGCCAAGACGACGTTGACAGTCCCCCGGCCGCCGATACAGTTAGAAGGAGTTCGTGAAAAAAATCACGAACTCGCGCAAACGCGGCCGAAACTTGCTTTTTACGCGGCTACGCGTCCCGCCACGGGGCTTTCCTCGAGCCGTGGTTTCGGACCAGCCGCGGTGAGGCTTCTTTATGGCAGAGAAGAAGAAGATGTCGGTCGCCGAAATCCTGGCAGCGGCCAGGGCGGCGGACGGCAAAGGCGCCGCTCCGCCGACCCCGGCTCCGGCCGCGGAGGAGCCCGTCTCGGAGGCCCCTGTTGACGCATCGCCCACGCCGCAGCCTGCGGCCAAGGCGACCCCGGCTGCCGCGCCCGGCGGACGGCCGAGTGTGGCGGACATCCTTGCGATGGCCCGTGCGAAGAAGGCCGCTGGTGATGCCCCGGTTGAGCCGAAGCCTGCGGCGAAGCCCGCTGCCGAAAAGCCTGCGGCCGCTGCCAAGGCCGCGAAACCAGCTGCCAAGCCCGCGGCGGCCCAAGGCGCTCCGAAGACCGGCGTGCAGCGGGATACCGCGAGCATTCTCGCGGCCGCCCGTGCCGCGGCGAAGCCGGGACCTGTGAGCAAGGCCGACGCACCGGCGCGTCCTGCCCCCAAGCCGCGCGAGCCCGGAAAAGTCGCCGAGGAGAAGCCGTCTCCGGCCCGAACCGTAGCCACCGTGCCGCCGAAGCCGGTCAAGCCCGCCGCCAAGAAGGGAGAGGAGCAGGAGGACCGCCGCGGCTTTCTCGAGATCGCGCTTGGGTCGGCGATGGCCGTGGGGTTCACAGCGCTGTCGGTCACCGGAGGGCTGTTCTCGCTCGGCCTCGCCCGCTTCTTGTTCCCGAACGTCCTCGCCGAGCCGCCGAGCAAGTTCAAGGTGGGCTTCAAGGACGCCTTCCCGGCCGGCAAGGTCGAGACGAAGTACGTGCCGCAGTACGGCGTCTGGGTCGTGAACGGCGACTTCCAGGGCCAGCAGCAGATCTACGCGCTCAAGACCGTCTGCACCCACCTGGGCTGTACGCCGAGCTGGCTCGAGTCCGAGCAGAAGTTCAAGTGCCCCTGCCACGGCAGCGGCTTCTACAAGGACGGCATCAACTTCGAGGGGCCCGCGCCGCGGCCGCTCGAGCGCTATGCCATCCGTACGGCTGATGACGGGCAGCTCGAGATCGACAAGAGCAAGACGTTTCAGGAAGAACTCGGCCAATGGGCCGACCCTGATTCGTACGTCACCGTCTGACGAAGGGACCCGGTTTCCGACATGGCCATCGGCGAGACCATCCGCAACTCCCAGATCTGGAAGAGCATCTTCCGCCATCCGATGCCGCTCGATCGGCGCAATCGGATCGTGGTGATGCTCACCAACTTCTTTCTGCACCTCCACCCGGTGTCGATCAAGAAGCAGGGCATCGCCCTCTCGTTCACGTGGTGCATGGGGGGCGTGACGTTCTTCCTGTTCCTCGTCGAGACCGTGACGGGCGTCCTGTTGATGTTCTATTACCGGCCCACGCTCGAGTGGGCCTACAACGACATTCTCGCGCTGCGCGACGTGACGAGCCTGGGCATTCTCCGCGAGTTGCATCGCTGGGGGGCCCACGCCATGGTGATCACGACCTGGCTGCACATGTACCGCGTGTTCCTCACCGGGAGCTACAAGCCGCCGCGCGAGTTCAACTGGGTGGTGGGTGTGATCCTTCTGCTCCTCACGCTCCTCCTCTCGTTTACCGGCTACTTGCTGCCCTGGGATCAGCTCGCGATCTGGGCGATCACGGTGGGCTCGAACATGGCCCGTGCGACCCCGTTCCTCGGCTACGAAGGGCCGGGTCAGCAACTGCTCACCGTTGGCGGCATTGACATGATCACTGACGCCTCGGACGCACGCTTCGGGCTTCTCGGGGCGCGGTTCGTGGGCGAGGAGACGCTCAACCGCTTCTACGTCCTCCACTGCATCGCGATCCCGCTGGCGGTCGCGCTCCTCCTGGCGATCCACTTCTGGCGGGTCCGCAAGGACGGCGGCATCAGCGGGCCGCTCTGAGACATCATCCATGCACTCATCCGGGTTTTTTCTCAAGGACGTCGCGGGCTTTCTCGGCGGCTACTACTCGTTCATGGCGATCATGAACGGCGTCGCGGCGCTCATCCTGTGGCGCAAGAAGGGCCAGGTGGGCTGGGCGCTCGTCTGGACGGTGCTCGCGGGGGCGTTGATGGTGCTCGCCAGCCTGGCGCTGTCCGGCAACCCGAGTTACGTGCCTGCGCTTCCTGCGGCTGCCCGATCGCTCGTCAACAGTCTTTCCGGGCCCGTGCTCTACACGCTGGGGACGGTAGGCCTCCTCACGACGCTGTTCGTGTTCCGGAAGTTCTTCGTCCGTCCGATGGTGGCGTGGACGATTCTCAACGTGATGCTCGTCCTCATGGGCCTCTCGATGGCCGACGAGAACTTCGCGTCGATCGTGATGAAGCCGGACAACGTCCCGATCGTCGGTCTCGTGTTCCTGCTCGCGTTCTTCACCTGGCTGGCCACGAAGCAGGCCGTGGTGAACGACGACCGCATCGCCCAGGGCCTCCCGCCGGTCGAGAAGGAGAACGACGAGAAGGTGCTCGTGTGGCCCGACCTCGTCTACACCGAGCTCATCTGCATGGTGGCGGTCGCGGCGTTTCTCCTCCTGTGGGCCATCTTTCTGCCCGCACCGCTCGAGGAGCCGGCGTCGAGCGTGAAGACGCCGAATCCGTCGAAGGCACCGTGGTACTTCCTCGGGCTCCAGGAGATGCTCGTCTACTTCGATCCCTGGTACGCCGGCGTCGTCCTGCCGAGCCTCGTGATCTTCGGGCTCATGGCGATGCCGTATCTCGACTTCAACAAGAAGGGCAACGGCTACTACTCGATCGAGGAGCGGAAGTTCAGCTACCTGACGTTCCAGTTCGGATTTTTCGTGCTCTGGATCACGCTCATCATCCTGGGCACGTTCCTCCGCGGCCCCAACTGGAACTTCTTCGGGCCGTTCGAGTTCTGGACGCCCTACAAGGTCGAGGTGCTCAACAACGTCGACCTGCCCCAGATGTTCTGGGTCAACCTCCTCGACAAGCCGCTCCCCAAGGCGCCTGCCGGTGCGAGCGGGCTGGTGCAGGCGGGTTATGTCCTGCTTCGCGAAGCCCCCGGGCTCGTCGTCGTCGGGGCCTACCTGGTGCTCCTGCCGCCCCTCCTGGCGGTCACGGTGTTCCGTGGATTCTTCGCCAAGATGGGCTTCATCCGTTACATGATCATGGCGAATCTCATGCTTCTCATGCTGACGCTGCCGATCAAGATGATCCTGCGTTGGACGTTCAACCTGAAGTACATCATCAGCATGCCCGAGATCTCCCTGAACTTCTGACGCCGACCGGCTGCGCCATGCGCGCCAGCCAGAACGGCGATCCTCGCCCACTCCCGCTGCACGCTCGCCTCGACGACCAACACTCCTATGCCCGCAACCGAACAGACCTGGCGCAACCTGAAACTGCTGCACGTCGTGTTCGCCGTGTCGGCCGTCGTGCTGCTCGTGGCGACCGTGCTCCTGCTCACCGCCGACCACAACCGGCCGTGGAAGAAGTACGCCCGCGAGTTTCGCGAGCTCGAGACCTGGTCGGCGGCAGCGCGGGTCGACGAGCAGGATTCGAAGGCCTACGAGGCGCGGAGGCTCGAGCTCGAGGAGGCGCTCGCCACGGTGCGACGCGCCGATCTCGACCGGAATCTCGCGACGGCGTTCGTCACCGAAGTGCGGACGGTGGCCGAAGACGCCCAGGCGGCCGATCGCGCCGAGCTCGACATCGACCAGCTTGCGAATCAGAAGGATCCCGCTGAGCGCATCGTGCTGCGAGGCGACCTTCTCGCGCGGCTGCGTGACATTGTCCGCCGGTGCAAGTTTCGCGAGGACAACCTTGCCGGAAGCCTGAAGCTCCGCCGGGCCGAACTCGACAAGAATCGGGCGGACTACGAACTGGCCGTCGCCGAGGAGGCGCCCGTCGCCAGGCAGTCGGAGTTGCTCGCTCTCGCCGACGCCAAGCGCGAGGAGGTGTCGGCGGCGACGCTCGCGTTCCAGCAGGCGAACACCCACCGCAAGTCGCTGGAGTCACTGCTTCAGCAGCTGACCGCGACCGAGGACGCCGCTGCCAAGGCGGTGGCCGACCATCGCACCAAGCTCGTCCAACTCCAGAAGACGTTCGAACAGCGACGTCCCAACGTCGGCAAGCAACTCCTCGAGCTTCCGGTGCTCGACGCCTTCAACGGCCCGCTTCGAGTCGACCAGATCTGGCTGCCGCAACTCACGCTCAACAACAACTTCCGCGACGTTGCCAGGTTCGATCGGTGCACGACGTGTCATCGCGGCATGGACAAGACGGCGCCGGGCGCTCCGACGGATCCGGCGTATCCGCAGGCCCGCACCGTCGACATCGCCCTGGCCACGCCTGCGGCGAGGCCCGAGGGGGTCGTCGCGTCGGGCGACGGCAACGACGCGCTCGAGAAGTTGTATGGCCTGCGGCTGGCGGCCCGCGGCTTGTTCGATCCGGATGAACCCACGGTCAGCGTGGTCGCCCCGGAGTCGCCGGCGGCGGTCGCCGGGCTGCAGCCCGGCGACGTCATCGAATCGATCGGCGGCGCTCGGACGCTCGTCCGCAGCGTGGCGGTGAATGAGTTGGTCGAGACGCCCTCGTGGGGCAAGCCGCTTGCCGTGGAGGTTCGGCGCGGGGTGCCGCAGCCCTACTCGAGTCACCCGCGTCTCGACCTCTTCGTGGGCGACTCGAGTCCCCATCCGATGAAGAACTTCGGCTGCACGATCTGCCATCAGGGGCAGGGGAGCGCTACGAGTTTCAAGTGGGCGTCGCATTCGCCGAACACCCCGAAGCAGGCCCACGAATGGCATGACGAGCACGGCTGGTTCAACAACCACCACTGGATCCTGCCGATGCTGCCCCAGCGGTTCGAGGAGTCGAGCTGCCTCAAGTGCCATCACCAGGTCGTCGATCTCGAGCCGAGCGAGCGTTATCCGGAACCCCCCGCGCCCAAGCTCGTCGAGGGCTACCACCTCATTCGCCAGTACGGCTGCTACGGCTGCCACGAGATCAACGGCTGGGCCGGCCCCGATAAGCGGATCGGGCCCGATATGCGGCTGGAGTCCAACTTCCACGAGGTGGCCGAGGCCCTCGAGTCGGATCCGGGCCTGAAGCAGATGGATGATGCGTTCCGGCGTTGGGTGGCCGAGGTCCGGTCGGCACCGGAGTCGAAGGAGTCGCGGCACCGACTGCGCGAGGCGATCGAGCGCGACGCGGCCGCCGACGACGGCAAGCTCTCGCCGCGATCGCATCAGTTGGCCGTCCTGCTCAAGGACCCGGAAACCCCGGGCACCCTGCCGAAGGTCGGGCCGTCGCTGCGGTACGTCGCGAGCAAGGTCGGCTTCGACTGGCTCTATTCCTGGCTCCGCAATCCGCAGGACTTCCGCCCTTCGACGAAGATGCCGCGGTTCTTCGGCCTCTGGGATCACCTCGAGGGCAAGGGGCTGGAGGAGTCGATGCGCTACGAGCCGCTCGAAATCCGCTCGATGATCCGCTACCTGTCCGACGCAAGCGCGCCCTTTGAGTACGTCGCGCCGTTCGCCGGCATCACGGCGAAACCTGACGTCGAGCGCGGGCGAAAGGTGGTGCAACTCCGCGGCTGTCTCGCCTGCCATCAGCACGCAGACTTCCCGGCGGCCACGAGCACGCATGGCCCGAACCTCTCCCGCATCGGGGCCAAGGCTGCGTCGTCGCCCAAGGGTCGTGACTGGCTCTACAGCTGGCTCCGTGAACCCTCGCGGTATCACCCCAAGACCATCATGCCCAACGTGCTGCTCGAGCCCGTGACGCTCGCCGACGGCAGCGTGAGCGATCCCGCGGCGGACGCAACCGCCTACCTCATGCAGTCGACCGAGGGATGGAAGCCGGAGAACATTCCGGCCGAGAACTCACTCACGGCCGACGAGGTGAAGGCCCTCGACGAGCTGGCGCTGATGTACCTCAAGGAGCGGTTCACGGCGACCCGCGCCGAGCAGGTGCTCGCGAAGGGCCTCGGCGGCGACCAGGCCACCATTCAGGGTGACGAGCGGATGCTCGCGGAGCTTGATGGTCCCGGCCGCGAGAAGGCCCTCCTGAACTACGTGGGCAAGAAGACGATCAACAAGCTCGCCTGCTATTCGTGCCACGACATTCCGGGCTTCGAGGACGGGAAGCCGGCCGGTGCGGCGCTCGCCGACTGGGGTCGCAAGGATCCGTCGCGGATCGCCTTCGAGCAGGTCTCGCACTTCGTCATGCACCAACTCGCGGCGGGGCATGGCCACCACGGCGCGGGTCATCATGGCGCGGGCCACCATGGGGAGGCTCACGGTGCGGAGAAGGCTCCGGGTATCGCCTCCGACGACCAGTTGGCCCCCGATCTGGCGTACGCCGCACCGGCCGACGGGGCGCACGTCGATCCGGAGTCGGTCGACCCCGATACGGGTTACTTCCTCCAGAAGCTCCTCGGTCACGAGCGCGAGGGTTTCCTCTGGCAGAAGCTCCGCGCACCGCGGAGTTACGACTACAAGAAGGTGGAGAACAAGACCTACAACGAGCGCTACCGGATGCCGCAGTTCCCGTTCAATCAGGAGCAGCGGGAGGCGGTGATGACGTTCGTACTGGGGCTCGTCGCTGAACCGCCGGCGCCGCAGTACGTCTACCAGCCAAGCCCACGTGAGAAGGCTCGGCTCGACGGCCTCGTCGTGGCGGAACAGTACAACTGCGGCGGATGCCACGTTCTGAAGATGGACCGCTGGGACATCCGCTACAAGCCGGGGACGCTCGGCGAGGCGCCGGCGATCGCGGACTATCCGTTCCTGTCGCCGCACTTCACGCCCGACCAGGTGGCCGCCTCGCTTGTCACCGACCGGCAGGGTTTGCGGAAGGCGTCGATCGTCGGGATGCCGGTACTGGACGCGGCGACCGGGCTGCCGCAACGCGTCGATGAAGATGGCGTCGCAATCGAGGGAGATGACGCCGAATCGGTTCCGCATCGCCCCTTCACGCTCTGGCAGGACGCGCTCGTGGATGGCGAGCCGCGGCCGGTCGGTGGGCAAAACTTGGTGGTGCCGGAGGAGGCGATCGCCGCGGGCCGACAGTATCCCGCCGTGGGCGGCGACCTCGCGCGGCTGCTGTTCCCGGTGGTGATCGCCGATGAGAAGGTGGTGAATCCGAACGTGAAGCCGGACGATGCGTGGGGCTGGTTGCCGCCTCCGCTCGTCGGGGAGGGGCGGAAAGTGCAGTCGGCCTGGCTGCACAGGTTCCTCCTCAATCCGCATACGATCCGACCGCCGGCGGTGCTGCGGATGCCGAAGTTCAACTTCGACAGCCGGAAGGCGGCTGCCCTCGTCGACTACTTCGCGGCCGTGGACGGGGCCGAGTATCCCTACGTGTATGACCCACGTCTCGACAGCAGTTCGATCGCCGAGGCCGAGAAGGCTCACCCGGGCCATCTCGAGGGTGCGCTCAAGATCGTCACGAACAACAACTACTGCGTGAAGTGCCACCTCGTGGGCACCTACACGCCGCCAGGCAGCGTGAAGGCGCTGGCGCCGCAGCTGCAGCAGGTTCACGAGCGGCTGCGGCCGGACTACGTGCACGGCTGGATCGCGAATCCCAAGCGGTTCCTCCCCTACACGGGCATGCCGGTGAACATCCCCTACGACAAGCCGGTCAGCCAGGATCTCTACAAGGGCACGAGCGAACAGCAGCTCGACGCGCTCACCGATCTGCTCATGCACTTCGACGCATTCGCCAAGCAGAACCTGTCGCTGGAGGCATTTCTCCGCCAGCAGCCGGCGGCGCCCGCCGCCGGGGCGGACGGTACGGGAGGTGGGAAGCGAGCGGCGGCCGGGCCGGAGTCCGCTCCCGCCGCAGCCACGCCGGCCGCGGTTCCGCCGCCGCGGTCGGCCGCAGGCTCGCCGGCCCTCGCGCCCGCACTAAACTGACGATGGTGTTCGACGTTCCCCGATTCGTTTCGCCCGTTTCCGGAGTCTCCCCGATGTCGCGTTTTCCGTCGGTTTTCCGCCCGCTGTGCGCCGTCGCCGCGATCGCCCTGGCGATCCCCGCCGTGGCCGTCGCCGAGGAGTGGGGCACGATCAAGGGTCGGTTCGTGTTCGGCGGATCGGCGCCGACGCCGGCCGAACTCAAAGCCGACAAGGACGTCGAGGTCTGCGGCAAGCACAAGCTCGTCGCCGAGGAACTCGTGGTGGGGGCCGATAAAGGCGTGTCCAACGTCGTCGTGTTCGTGCGTGACAAGGGAGTGAAGGTCAACCCGGAGGCGGCGAAGTCGGCGGCCGCGAAGGTTGTGCTCGACAATAAGGACTGCCGTTTCGAGCCCCACGTTGCCTTCGTGCAGGTGGGCCAGGAGCTCGTCGTGAAGAACTCCGACACGGTCGGCCACAACAGCAACATCGCCACGGTCAAGAACGCCCCCTCCAACAACCTCATTCCGGCCGGCGGCGAGGCAGCGGTCAAGTTCACCAGCGACGAGGCCGTGCCGGCGCAGGTGACCTGCAACATTCACCCGTGGATGAAGTCGTGGCTCGTGGTTCGCCCGAATCCGTATGCCGCGGTGTCGAAGGCCGACGGGTCGTTCGAGATCAAGGACGTGCCGGTAGGGGAGGTCGAGCTCCAGTTCTGGCATGAGAAGGCCGGCTACCTCACCGAGATGAAGATCGGCGGCAAGGACGACAAGGCGCCCAAGGGTCGCAAGAAGGTCGCCGTCGCGGCCGCCGGCACCGATCTGGGGGAGATCGAACTCGCCCCCGGAGTGTTCCAGAAGTGAGGCAGGGGTATCCCATGGGTTCACGCTCGCTGCTCGCGCTGCTGCTCTCGGCCTGTGCCGCGGTCGCATGTCCCGGATGCGGCCCGCAGCGGGTTTCGGCGCCTGTGGCCGACGCGTCGGCGGCCGCGAAGATCCGCGAGGGCCTGGTCGTGGCGGCGGTGGCGTCGTCCGGTGGGGAGGCGGCGGCCACCGGCACGGGCTGGGCCACGCTCAAGGGGCGGTTCACGTTCGCGGGAACGCCGGGTGAGCCGAAGCCGCTCGTGGTCGACAAGGATCTCGAGGTCTGCGGCAAGTCGTCGAAACTCTTCGACCGTTCGCTGCGGGTCGATCCGTCGAGCAAGGGGCTCGCGGATGTCGTGGTGTTCGTCCGGAAGTCGAGCCGCGTGAAGAACCCGGTCCCCGACGCGCAGCTCGTGTTCGATCAGAAGAACTGCGAGTTCCTCGCGCCGGTCTTCGCGGCCCGCGTCGGCCAGCCGGTCGACGTCCGCAACAGCGATCCCGTCGGCCACAACACGAACATCGACGGCACGAGTTTCAACCAGCTCATTCCGGCCGGCCAGGGCACGACCTACAAGCCCGACTCGGAGATGGGCGTGCCGAAGGCGGTCACCTGCAACATCCACCCGTGGATGAAGGCGTATGTGATCTTTCGCAAGGACGGCTACGTGGCCGTCTCGGCGGCCGACGGCTCGTTCGCCATCGCCGACCTGCCGGCCGGCGAGCCTCTCGAGTTTCAGGTGTGGCACGCCCGCTCGACGGGGTCCGGCGGGGGCGTGGGCGTCGAGCGTCCGGATCTCAAGTGGAATCCCAAGGGTCGGTTCGTGATCACGCTCCAGCCCGACGAGGTCAAGGACCTCGGCACGCTCGAGGTGCCGGCGGCCGGGCTGGGCACATGATCCGCGGTCCATCGTCACCATCGCCATGACCATGCAACGTCCATCCTCCATGAACCGCCAGCTCGCTTTTGCTGCCGTCGTCCTCGCGTGTGTGGCCGGCTGTGGCAAGACCCCGCCGGCACAGTTCCGTCTCAACATGGTGCAGGCCACGAAGACGTCGGCCCCCGATTCGGAACTGAAGACCTCGTGGTCGAACTGGTCGCGTGAGCGGCAGGCGCAGGTCGCGACGATTCTCGAGGCGATGTTCGGCACGCCGGACGAACCGGTGGCGCTCAAGGAATCGGGGCTCGACGAGGCGAAGCTGCGGCTGGCCGCCGGGCCCGTTCGCAGCGACATCGTGGGCCGCAAGAACGGGCTCTATCGCGAGCATTGTGTGCACTGTCACGGCATCTCCGGGGACGGCATGGGGCCGACCGCGGCGTTCCTCAATCCCTATCCGCGCGATTACCGGCCCGGGAAGTTCAAGTTCAAGAGCACGTGGCGCGACGCCAAGCCGACGCATGCCGATCTCGTGAAGGTGCTCCACGAAGGCGTGGCTGGAACCTCCATGCCTTCGTTCGCACTGCTCAGCACAGCGCAGGTCGATGCCCTCGCGGAGTACGTTCGCTATCTCAGCATTCGCGGCGAAACCGAGGCCGCGCTGTTCGGCTACGCCGAGCAGGAGTTGGGGAGTGGCGACCAGTTGCCCACCACCCGCGAGTTTCTCGTCGACGAGATCCTCACGCCCATCGTCGAGAAGTGGCAGGCCGCCGAGGAGGCACAGATTCCGATCGCAGCGTTGCCGGCCGGCGTCAACTTCGACCTGCCCGGAAGCGATCCGGCCAATCGCGAGTCGGTCGCCCGGGGCCGGGCGTTGTTCCTCGGCGACGGCGGCTGCGTGAAGTGTCACGGGGTGACGGGCCTCGGCGACGGTCAGGCCAACGACTACGACGACTGGAACAAGTCGATCGTCGAGGTGACGAAGGAGGTGGTCGGAAGCCTCGAGGCCTCCCGCACGGCCGAGACGTCGGGCATGTCCGCGGAGAAGCTTGCCGAACACCGGGCTCGTGCCGAGTGGCTCCACGCGTTCGCCGGTGTTCTCGAAGGCGATGCCCTCCGTCCGCGGACGATTCCGCCGCGCAACCTCCGCCTCGGTGCCTATCGCGGCGGTCGCCGTCCGCTCGACCTGTACCGTCGGCTCTACACCGGCATCAACGGCGCACCGATGCCGGGCGTCGGGCCGTCCGGACCGGGCGGCAAGGGGAGCGTGGCCGACGCCGAGATCTGGCACATCGTCAACTACATCCGCTCACTGCCCTACGATTTCGACGGCGAACTCGGGGCCGATCGGCCGATGGTGGCGAAGGACCGATTCTGACGTGCGGTCGGCCGTTGCGATCGACATGATCTGGGAGAGTTGAGACGTGGGAAAGCGAATCGCCGGAATCTTCTGGTCGCTCCTGTTCCTTGCCGTTCCGGTCCTCGGCGTGGCGACGTTCGCGGTCGCGCCCGCGTATGACCACTGGCTCCCGAAGGACGTTTCGGAGCACGGCGCGAGCATCGACTCGCTCTTCTACTTCATCCTGGCGCTCACGGGGGTCGTGTTCATCGCCACCGAGGTGCTGCTCTTCTGGTTCATGTGGAAGTACGACGCCTCGCAGCAGAAGGGGGCGGCGACCTATATCCACGGCAGCCACACGCTCGAGGTGGTCTGGACGATCATCCCCGCGGCGACGCTCCTGTTCCTCGCCATCTACCAGATGAACGCCTGGGCAGACGTCAAGATGCGCCGTCCGGCGATGGCCCCCACGGTCGAGGTCGTGGCCCGGCAGTTCGAATGGCGGCTGCGGTATCCCGGGCGGGACGGCACGCTCGGCACCGCCGACGACCTGTTCCTCGTGAATGATCTGCACTTGCCGATCGACGAGGACGTGCTCATCCAACTCAAGAGCATGGATGTGCTTCACAGCTTCTTCCTGCCCAACGTCCGCATCAAGCAGGACGCGGTGCCCGGCATGAAGATCCCCGTCTGGTTCAAGGCCCGCGAGGCCGGGGAGTTCGACATCGTGTGCGCCGAACTCTGCGGCTGGGGCCACTACAAGATGAAGGGGCGCATCACGCTCGAGCCGCGGGCCAGTTTCGACGCGTGGCTCGAGCAGAAGTACGCCGAGCAGCAGGCGACGCAGCCGGCGCCCGAGGCGCCCGGCGACCTCGCGAAGTCCGAGTGACGCCACTTCAAATCAGTTTCCGCCGCCACGGAGGATTTCCACGATGACACCGCCCACCGCAGCAACCGTCGCCCCCGCGACCGGCCATGGTTCGACCGTGCTGCACGCCCCGCGGAAGCATCGGCCGGTGGCCGAGTTCCTCTCGACCTACGTGTTCTCGAAGGACCACAAGGTCATCGGGATCCAGTTCCTGTTCTCCACGCTGCTGTGGTTCCTCGTGGGCGGGCTCTTGGCGCTCGCCGTGCGCTGGCAGGTGGCGTGGCCGTGGTCCGACGTGCCCGTGCTCGGGAAGTTGTTCGCCCAGGAGGGCGGCCAGATGTCGCCCGAGTTCTACACGATGCTCTTCACGATGCACGCCACGGTGATGATCTTCCTCGTGATCATTCCGATCCTGGCGGGTGCGTTCGGCAACTTCTTGATCCCGCTCATGATCGGCGCCGATGACATGGCCTTTCCGACGCTCAACATGCTGTCGTACTGGTTCATGTGGCCGGCGTTCTTCGCCTTCGGCGCCAGCTTCTTCGTGGAGGGGGGCGCGGCCTCGGGCGGCTGGACGAGCTACCCGACGCTCTCGACCAACGTCGCCTCGTCGCCGGCCAGCGGGATGGGGCAGACCCTCTGGCTCATCGGCCTCACGTTCGTGGGTGTCTCGTCGATGCTCGGCAGCGTCAACTACATGACCACGATCATCCTCATGCGGGCCCCGGGCATGACGATGTTCCGGCTGCCGATGACGATCTGGGCCATGTTCATCACCGCCGTGCTTCAGGCCTTCGCCCTTCCGGTGCTGACGGCCGCGGGATTCATGCAGCTCGCCGACCGGATGTTCGGCACCGGCTTCTTCTCGCCGGAGGGCAACGTGGTCAACAACGCCATTTCCGGCGCCGGCGGCGGCCAGCCGCTCCTCTGGCAGCACTTGTTCTGGTTCTACAGCCATCCCGCCGTGTACATCATGATCCTTCCCGCGATGGGCATGGTGAGCGACATCCTCACGGTGTTCGCCCGCAAGCCGCTGTTCGGCTACCGGCCGATGGTCTATTCGATCGCCGGGATCGCCGGCCTGGGCTTCATCGTCTGGGGGCATCACATGTTCATGTCGGGCATGAACCCGGCGCTCGGCATCACGTTCATGGTGTCGACGATGATGATCGCCCTGCCCAGTGCCGTGAAGACGTTCAACTGGCTGGGCACGCTGTGGGGTGGAAAGATCCAGTTCACCACGTCGATGCTCTTCGCCCTGTCGTTCGTGTCGATGTTCATCATCGGCGGCCTGTCGGGCATCTTCATGGCCGCCACGCCGGTCGACATCTTCATCCACGACACCTACTTCATCGTGGCTCACTTCCACTACGTGCTGTTCGCCGGGACGGCGATGGGCGTCTGGGCGGCGATCTACTTCTGGTTTCCCAAGATGTTCGGCCGCACGATGAACGAGTTCTGGGGGAAGGTGCATTTCTTCCTGACCTTCATCTTCCTCAACGGAACGTTCTTCACGATGCACATCCTCGGGGCCGTCGGATTTCCGCGCCGCCTGGCCGACGCCTACCACTACGAGACGTTCCACCATCTCCAGCCGATGAACGCCTTCATGACCTACTGTGCGATCGGCATGGTGGCCACGCAGGTGATCTTCGCGGCCAACTTCATCTACAGCATGTTCTGGGGGCCGGTCGCGGGTCGGAATCCGTGGAATGCCAACACGCTCGAGTGGACCGCGCCGAGCCCGCCCGGCCACGGCAACTTCGACTACCAGCCGGTCGTGTACCGCGGGCCCTACGAGTACTCGGTGCCGGGCGTGGAGAAGGACCACCTTCTCCAGACGGACCCGCCGAACGCGGCGGCGTCCGCTGCCGCCGCGGCGGCCCATTGATCCGGAGGAGCAGGCCAGCGGGGGCCGGCACACGAGCACACCGATGACCATCCGCTCCTTCAACTGGACCCGTGCCGTCGCCTGCCTGCTCGTGGCGGTCACGGCGGTGCTCCTGTCGTTCGGCGCCCTCGTCACGACGTACGAAGCGGCGATGGCGGTGCCGGACTGGCCAGCCACCTACGGCCACAACATGTTCCTCTTCCCGCTCGCCGAATGGCTGGGCGGACCGTGGGACCTGTTTCTGGAGCACGGTCACCGGCTCCTCGGCGCCACCGCCGGCATCGTGACGCTCGTGCTCGCCGCCGTCGCCTGGCGATCGGCCGCGTCGCCCATCGTCCGCTGGCTGGTGGTCGCGGCGGTGGTGCTCGTCGTGCTCCAGGGCGTCCTCGGCGGCCTGCGTGTTCGGCTGGACGACAAGACGATCGCCAAGGTGCATGCCTGCACCGGCCCGCTGTTTTTCGCCGTCGCCGTCGCGATCGCGACGCTCGCGGGAAGGGCGAGGCCTCCCATCGTGGCCGCCGACGGCGCCCGCGCTCCCGTGCTCCTGCTCGTCGCCGCGTACTTCCAACTCGTGGCGGGTGCGCAGCTTCGGCACCTCGATGCGGCGGTCGAGCCCTCGTCGTTCCACTCCCTCGTGGGTCTCCACATCCTGGGCGCGGTGGCCGTCACGGTGCTGTCGGCGATGAGCGTGGCGGTGACGGCGAGCGACGGCTCCCTGGCGGCGCGTCGCTGGGCCTGGGCGATCGCGGGGTTCGTGCTCCTGCAACTGCTGCTCGGGGCGGGCGCCTGGGTGGCGAACTGGGGTGTGCCGTCCGATCTCATTCCCGAGTCGTGGATGCCGACCGAGGCCTTGCGTGCGCGGAGCGTGTGGAGTGCGGCGGTCGTCACCGGCCATGTCGTGCTCGGGATGTTCATCCTCGGCGCGTCGGTCGTGCTCGCGATCGAGGCGGGTGGCTTCGCGAGGCGGTCGCGGGTCGCCGCTTCCGCCACAGGGAGGGCGTACGCATGACGCCTCCCTCCGACGTCGCCGCCGACTTCGTCACGAGCGGGCCGCTGCCCGTGACCCATGCCGACGGCCGCGCCGTGGCCTCGTGCATGGCCGATCTTTCGCGGCTCTCACGGCCGCGGATCGCGGTGATGGTGCTGGCCACGGTGTTCACCGCGGCGTGGCTCACCGCCGGTCGTCCGACCGACGCGGTGGCGTTCGCCTGGCTGCTCGCGGGGACGGCGCTCGTCGCCGCCAGTTCGAGCGTCGCCAACCAGATTCTCGAGCGGCACAGCGACCGTCTCATGAAGCGCACCGCGGCCAGGCCGATCGCCACCGGCCGCATGACGCTCGCGACGGCGTGGACCATCACGGCGGTGCTCGGCGTCGTGGGGGCGGCGACGGTCGGGGTGGCGGGAGGCTGGCCGGCCTCTGCGGCGGCCGTCGCCACCTGGGTGCTCTATGTCGCCGTCTACACGCCGCTCAAGCGCACCACGCCGCTCAACACGGCCATCGGGGCCGTCGCTGGCGCGTTGCCGGTGGCGATCGGTTGGCTCGCGGCGGACGGCCCTGCGCGGCTCGCGGCGGGAGACGCCCGCGGGGCGCTTGCCGCCGCGGCGCTCGCCACGGTGCTCTACCTCTGGCAGTTCCCGCACTTCATGGCGATCGCCTGGCTGTACCGCAGCCAGTACGCGGCGGCGGGGCTGCGGATGCTCACCGTCGTCGATCCCTCCGGCCTGCGGGCTGGAGGGCAGTCGCTTGCGGCGGCCCTGGCGATGGTGCCGGCCAGCCTCGTGCTCGCCGTTCCCTCGGGGAGCGTGCGGCTGTTTCTCGCCGCGGCGCTGGCTTCGATCGTTTATGTTCTTGCGTCGGCTCGCTTCGCCATCCGCCGCGATGATGCCTCGGCCCGTCTGCTCCTGCTCACGTCCCTCGCCTCCCTGCTCGGCCTGCTCTGTGCGGCGGTCGCGTTCGGCAGGCCAGTCTGATCCGTTCCCCGATCCCCCGAGTTTCGCCCATGACCGCCTCCGCCGCCTCGCTTTCCCACGGACACGACCACGGCCACGGTGACGATCACGCCCACGGTCACATCACGCTCCAGTATCAGCCGGGCCTGCCGCTGACGCGGGGCAAGTTGATCATGTGGCTGTTCCTGTCGACCGAGATCATGTTCTTCGCGGCGCTCCTCGGCAGTTACGTCGTGCTCCGGTTCGGGGCCCCGATCTGGCCGAAGCCGCATCACGTTCACCTGTCGGAGCCGATCGGTGCGTTCAACACCTTCGTACTCATCTGCTCGAGTGTCACCGTCGTGCTCGCGCTCGAGGCCGCGCGGGCCAACAAGACGTCGCTGGCGAAACTGTGGATGGTGCTCACATTCGTCCTCGGTGCGGTGTTCCTCGGGGTGAAGGGCTATGAATACGCCGCCAAGTTCGACCACGGCATCTATCCCGCGGCGCCACGGGGACGGATCTACGAGCGTCCCGATCTCTACTACGGCTCGGCGGTGCGAGCACGGCTCGACGAGTTGCGCCGGGAGCCTGTGAGCTCGTGGAGCGCCGCACGGTATCGGATGGCGGTGTGGCAGCACGGGTCGCCGCAGGCGGCGGCTCTGGCGGGCTGGAAGGAGCCCGAAACCGTCGATCGACTCAAGCAACTCGACGAGACGCCGGAGGCCGAACTGTCGGCCGAGCAGCAGGCCGGCCGTCGGCACCTCCAGCAGGTTCAAAAGTTGCTCGCGAGTCCCGATCAGCAGGCCATCGACATGGCGATCGTGGCCGACCAAGTGATGCCGCTGCCGGGCGAGGGCCCCGGCGCCCACCACGGTGCCCACGGCCTCAACGACATCTTTCCCTGGCTGAAGCTTCCGGCCGTGATCCCCGGTGGCAACATGTGGGCGAGCACCTACTTCCTGCTCACGGGATTCCACGCGGTCCACGTGATCGTTGGCCTGATCGTGTTCGCGATCCTGCTGACCTACCGCCTCGGCGCGAAGCAGGCGGGGATGATCGAGAACGCCGGTCTCTACTGGCACTTCGTGGATCTCGTGTGGATCTTCCTGTTTCCGCTGCTCTACCTGTTCTAGGACGGCACCCGTCCCGTTTACCGCATCGTTCGATTCCGATCAGAAAGGCGACGTCGATGTCCGACCACGGCACCCACTCCCACGGCCCCGTGACCCGACCTGGGGAATCCGCCGACGAGGCGCTCGAGCACGCCGCTCATGCGGAGCACGGCGGGCATGGCGATCATGGCGATCATGGCGGACATGGCGGGCATGGAGGGCTCGGCAAGTATCTCCTCGTGTTCCTCGCGCTGTGCGGGCTGACCACGATGTCGTTCTTCACGTATTCGCCGGCTTGGCCGTGGCGTGACCAGCCTCAGGTGGGCTGGGCGTTCATGATGGCCGTGTCCTGCACGAAGGCGATGCTCGTGATCCTGTTCTTCATGCACGTCTGGTGGGAGGCGAACTGGAAGTACGTCCTCACGATCCCCGCCGCGATGATGGCGCTCTTTCTGGGGATCATGCTGGTGCCCGACGTCGGGATGCGGAATCGGATGGTTTCCCAGGAGCGGGCCCTGCACATGGCCCGCGGCTCCGATCTGCGGTTGCTCGAGGAGGCGTCGGCCAACGCGGCCGACGCCCAGCCCCACTGATGCGCCGTGCGGCGGCCATGAGCACCTCCTTCAGCGCCGTCGTGCCGTTGCTCCTGACGCTCGTCGTCGTGGGGGTCGGATGCAGTCCCGATCCCGCTCCCGCCAGCCGGACGCCCGCGCCTGTGGCGGGCGTGGTCGAGGTGGACGAGGACACGGTGGTGAACGCCACCGACACGCCATTCACGCTCACCGACCAGACCGGCGCGGCGTTCTCCTCAGACGCTCTCCGTGGACGGGTGTGGATGGGGGCGATCTTCTTCGCGAACTGCCCGGGGCCGTGCTTCCGGGAGAATCAGGCGATCGCCGAGATCCTGCGGGAAGTCGACGCGCCGGAGTTCATGGTCGTGAGCCTCACCTGCGACCCGGCGAACGACACCCCCGAGACGCTGGCGACCTACGCCGCTCGGTTCGATGCCGATCCGGCGCGGTGGAAGTTTCTCACCGGCGATCTGAAACTCATCGAGCAGGTGGGCCAGCGGAGTTTCCGCCTGCCCGTGGAACTCGGAGTCCACTCGGAGCGTGGCGTCGTCTTCGACCGCCGCGGAAGGCTGCGCGGAGGCTACCATTTGTTGCAGCCGGATCGCGTCAAACTTCTGGTGAAACTCATTCGCGAGGTGCTCGCGGAGCCCGCTGACGGGCCGTCGGGCGAACAGCCGCGGGGAGAAGGCTCGTGACCATCGTGGCGGGGCTTGCCTGGCTACCGATCGCCGCCGACGTGGGGGTTCATCCTCTGGCGACGGTGAACGCCGTCCTGAATGCGCTGGCCACGGTGCTCCTGATCTCCGGCTGGACGTTCATCCGTCGGGGTGACGTGCGGAGGCATCGCGCGGCGATGGTGGCTGCATTCGCGGTGTCGGCGGTGTTCCTGATCTGTTACCTGACGTACCACTGGCTGGTGGGGCACGTCGCCTTCCGGGGGCAGGGGCTCGTGCGGCCCGTCTACTTCACGATCCTCCTCTCCCACATCCTCCTCGCCGTCACGGTGCCGGTGCTGGCGATCGCGATGTTCATTCTTGCGTGGCGCGGTCGGTTTGATGCACATCGCCGCCTCGGGCGGATTACGCTGCCCATCTGGCTGTACGTGTCGGCTACGGGCGTGCTCATCTACCTGATGCTCTACCACTGGTTCGCTTGACCCGCCCCCCGGCCTCGGCCCGGACGCGGGCCCTCGACCGGCTCCGGTCGCCCCGGCTCCGGGGTGCTATCATGGAATGCGGGTGGCAGCGGAGTCGTAGAGATGTCCCGGGATCGATCCATGTCTGGAAGATGGGAACGGGCGGCTGCGGTGATCGCGCTGGTCGTCGCCGGTGCGCTCGCCGCCGGAGATGCCTTCGGGTGTCCGAACTGCAAGGACGCCTTCGACACATCCGGGTCGGATGGAGCGAACATCGCCCGCGGCTACTTCTACAGCATCCTCCTCATGCTCGCGATGCCCTTCACGCTTGCCGGATCGTTCGGCGCGTATGTATGGAGGGAGATGCGAAGGCAGCGGGCCCAGGCCGGTGCCGACGCGTGCGAGCCGTGTGAACAGTCGAGGCGACCGGAACCGTGATCGACGACCCGCTGGCCTCCGACCGCTCCACGCCCGAGGCGGTGGGCCAGCCTCAGCGGCGGCCGCGGAACTACCTGGCGCAGTCGGAGCGGCGTCGGCTGTTCTGGCTGGTGATGCCGCTCGCGGCAGCAGCGGTACTCGTCCTTGGCTGGGTGGAGCGCGTCTGGTTCGCGCGGCCTTTGGCCGGCGACCGGCAGATCGACACGCGACTGGAGGCGGTCGCGGGACCACGGCCGTCTGGTGACGAGATCGTCATCGAGCGCGACGACGAGCCGCTGGTGGTGGAGCCCGCCGCGACCCTCGGCGCGTCGCTCGCATCGCTCTCGCGGGTTCGTGATGCCACGTTCTTTCGGGAAGCCGACAACGACGCATGGTTCCAGGTGTGGAACACGCTGCGTGACACGGGCATGGAATCGCTCCGGCGCGGTCAACCGCGCGACGTCGGATTTCGCGAACTCTTCGGCCAGCCCCGCTCGTATCGCGGGCGTCTCGTCCGCATGCGAGGCACCTTCCACCGGCTCGAGCGGCTGAAGGCGCCGACCAACGATTACGGCATCTCGGAGTATTGGCAGGGCTGGCTCGAACCTGCGGGCGGGCCGGCCTCACCGGTGGTCGTGCAGTGCCTCGAGCTGCCCTCCGGCCTGCCGTCCGGGATGGACATCGCGGAGCCCGTCGAGATCGTCGGGTACTTCTTCAAGAACTACGCGTACAACGCCGTGGACACGATCCGCGTGGCGCCGGTGATCATGGCGCTCGAACCGATCTGGCGCCCGCTCCCCAAGGCTGATCCGGGCGTCCTCTCGGGTTCCGGCGGGGTGACGATCGTCATGCTGATGACCGTCGTCGCGGCCCTGGCAGCCACGTGGTTCGGCGCCTCCGCAGCCCGCCGTCCACGCGGTTCCGCGGCCCCGGCAGCCGAGGGACTCGACGCGGCGCTGGCCGACGTGGAACCTTTCTCGATCGGGGAATCACTACGCCGCCTCGCCGCGTCCACGGAGTCGCGGCGGGGCGGGGTCGACACGCAGGAGCCGCAGCCATGATCACGGTGTCTCCCATCGGACCCCCGAGGACCGCATGCGCGCGGCTCGCCGGCCTTGCGGTGTGGTGCGCGGTGACCACGGCCTGCGCGTCCGCGGGAATGGGCCGTGCGCTGGCCGATGAATCGCCGGCGGCGTTCGACGCCTTTCTCCGCGTCAAGGAGATCGATGTCGGCAGCCGGGCCGCGCTCCTCGAGGGTGCCTGGTCGGACGACAAGGAACGGGTGCTCGCGCGGGTGCTGACGCGGCTGGCGGCACCGGCGAACCTCGCTGTGGCCTGGCGGCGCGAGGCCGCGAGGGTCGTCGCCCGCGGAGGCGTCAACGAGATCGCGGATCGTCTCGTGAAGGTCAGTGGACGTGCGACGTTCGTCGCACCACGGGTGCTCCCCGCAGACCTCGCCGACCTCGCGGGTCGGCCGCAGTACGACGTGGTCCGGATCGTTGATGAGGGAGGGGGAGTCGTCGATGTCGTCGTTCCCCGTGCGCCGCGGTCCTGGCCCCGTTGGCAGCAGATCGATGAGCCCGCGGTGGTCTTCGGTCTGCCGCTGACGACCGCCGCCGGCCCCCAGCCGGTGGCCGAGGGCAACGCGGCTCCATGGCCGGCTGGCGGACTCGATCTCGTTGTGGCGGCGACTTCCGTGGAGTGGCGGCCGCCGACGCTGCTCGGGAGCCTCGGCATGGACTACGCGCTGTTCGACACCGTTGTGGATGACCGGAAGCTCGAGCCGGGAGACTCGGCGGCGTTCTGGGGCGTGCTGGCCGCGGCGGCACGAATCGAGCCTGCCGCGATCGCCACGGCTGCCGGGACCACCGACATCCTCGCCATGATCGACCCGGCGCAGAAGTGGTTCGCCACGCACCGGGGTGAACCCGTCGTGATCGCGGGCATCGCGCGACGGGCAACCCGCATCTTGATCGACGACCCGATGGTTCGTGAAACCGTGGGCGGCGATCACTACTGGGAGCTCGAAGTCTTCGTCGATACGCCGACGATCAAGGTGAACGATCGGATCCAGGATCGCTACCCGATCGTCTGCTGCATACGGTCGCTTCCGACGGGAATGCCGCACGGTGACACGATCAGCGAGCGCGTCCGGGTGCCAGGGTTCGCGTTCAAGCGATACAGT
>Ga0233425_10001391_pt1 | contig 54492 bp, 51 predicted proteins | sample Watercolumn_Towu_2_FD_181712 | JGI IMG/M metagenome (GOLD analysis project Ga0233425, IMG submission 181712) | Freshwater microbial communities from Lake Towuti, South Sulawesi, Indonesia - Watercolumn_Towuti2014_140_MG | ecosystem: Environmental > Aquatic > Freshwater > Lake | place... | reverse complement strand
CCCTGCGGATGCAGGCCTCGACGATGTCGCGCACGCGTTCCACCCCCTGGGCGTGGCCAGCCACCCGGGGCATGAGGCGCTTCTTCGCCCAGCGGCCGTTGCCGTCCATGATGATGGCCACGTGGCGAGGGATTGCTGCGGATTCGGGGATGTCCGCAGTGGAACTGAAGAAGCGCTTGATCATGAAATCCCGTTGGTCAATGGGCAGAGGTCGTTCATCGCCTGGAATGCCGGCTGGCGTCTGACCTATGCCGACTTGGGGTTAGACGGCCATCAGGTCCTTTTCCTTTTCCGCCAGATGCTTGTCGACTTCGGCGATGTACTTGTCGGTCATCTTCTGCATCTCGTCCTGGGCGCGGCGCTCCTCGTCCTCGCTGACCTCGTGGTTCTTGAGCAGATCCTTGAGATGGGCAATGGCATCGCGGCGGATGTTGCGTACCGCCACCTTGCCACCCTCGGCCTCGCCGCGCACCACCTTGACCAGTTCCTTGCGGCGTTCCTCGGTCATCGCCGGAATGGGTACGCGTACCAACTCGCCCATGGAAGCGGGGTTGAGCCCCAGATCGGAATCACGTATCGCCTTCTCGATCGCGGCAGCCATCTTCTTTTCCCAGGGCTGCACCCCCAGGGTATGGGGGTCGATAACGCTGATGTTGGCTACCTGGCTGATAGGCATGGGGCTGCCATAGTAGTCAACCTTGACGTGGTCGAGTATGCCCGCGTGGGCGCGGCCGGTACGCACCTTGGTGAACTCCACGCGCAGGGCCTCGACGGATTTCTTCATCTTGTCTTCAGCGGATTTCTTGATGTCAGCGATCATGCCTGTCTCCTGTTAGAGCACCACACGGGTGCCTTCGGGTTCGCCCATGACCACGCGCCTGAGCGCGCCGGGCTTGAAGATGCTGAACACGGCCAGTGGCAACCTCTGCTCGCGGCACAGGGCGAAGGCGGCGGTATCGAGCACCCCCAGGTTTTTCGCGATGGCCTCGTCGAAGGTCAGGCTATCGTAGCGGGTGGCCGAGGGATCTTTCTTGGGGTCGGCGGTATAGACACCGTCCACCTTTGTGGCCTTGAGCATGAGGTCGGCGCCGATCTCGGCGCCGCGCAGGGCAGAGGCGGTGTCGGTGGTGAAGAAGGGATTGCCGGTGCCGCCCCCGAAGATCACGACACGGCCTTTTTCCAGATGCCGGACCGCACTGTCCCGTTCGAAAGGCTCGCCGACGTGGGCAATGGTCACGGCGGTCTGTACCCGGGCCTCGACCCCGGCGGACTGTAGCGCATCTTTCAGTGCAAGGGCGTTCATGACCGTGGCCAGCATGCCCATGGAATCCGCAGTGGCCCGATCCATGCCGGACAGGGCGCCGGTGGCGCCCCGGAAAAGGTTGCCGCCCCCGACCACGATGCCCACCTCGGTACCCAGATCGACTACCTCCTTGATCTGGCCGACGATGCCGGCCATGGTGTCCGCGTTGTAGCCGAAGGCGTCGGCGCCCATCAGGGCCTCGCCGGAGAGCTTGAGCAGGATCCGGGTGATGGCGGCCATGGTGGTGTCAGACCTTGGCGGCGGCGGCCACTTCAGCGGCGAAATCGGAAACCTTCTTCTCGATGCCTTCGCCGACGATGAACATCTTGAAGCCGTGGCACTGGGAGCCCTTGGACTTCAAGACCTGTTCCACGGTCTGCTTGTCGTCCTTGACGAAGGGCTGGGATAGCAGAGTGACTTCCTTGAGGAACTTCTGCACGGTACCCTCGGCAATCTTTTCCAGCATGGCTTCAGGCTTGCCGGCTTCCTTGGCCTTTTCGATGGCAACGCGGCGCTCGGTGTCGATCAGATCCTGAGACACACCGGAGGCGTCCAGGGACTTGGGCTTGGAGGCAGCGATGTGCATGGCGATGTCCTTGGCCACGGTCTCGTCGCCGGACACGTCCACCAACACGCCGATCTTGTTGCCGTGGATGTAGCTGGCAAACTTACCGGTGGCGTTCATGCGCACGAAGCGGCGGATGGACATGTTTTCGCCGATCTTGCCCACCAGTTCGGTGCGGCTCTCTTCCACGCTCTTGCCGTTGTAGGGCAGGGCGGATAGGGCAGCCACGTCGGCGGGATTCTGGTTCAGGACCATGTCGGCCAGGGCGCGGGTCAGGGCCAGGAAATCGTCGTTCTTGGCGACGAAATCGGTCTCGCAGTTCACCTCCACCATGGAAGCGGACTTGCCGTCGGCGGCGATGGTGATGGCCACCACGCCCTCGGCGGCGACGCGGCCGGCGCTCTTGGCGGCCTTGTTGCCGAAGCGCACACGCAGGATTTCCTCGGCCTTTTGCATGTCGCCGGCGGCTTCGCTGAGCGCTTTCTTGCAATCCATCATGGGGGCGTCGGTGCGCTCGCGCAGTTCCTTGACCATGGAGGCGGTGATTTCAGCCATTTCCAAACTCCTGTTTTCCGTATTGAAAAACGCCCCGGTGTGCGGGGCGTCGTGAATCGAATCGAAGACCGGCCAGGCCGGCCGGCAGTTTCATTATTACGCCGCGCTGGCTTCGCCGGCGTCTTCCACTTCCACGTATTCGTCCTGGCTCTCGGCCACCATCTCTTCGATAACCATGGATTTGCCTTCCAGGATGGCATCGGCGATGCCGCGGGCATAGAGGCGGATGGCGCGGCTGGAATCGTCGTTGCCGGGGATCACGTAGTCGACGCCGGCGGGCGTGTTGTTGGAGTCGACGACGCCGATCACGGGAATGCCCAGTTTGTTGGCCTCGGTGATGGCGATCTTCTGGTAGCCCACGTCCACCACGAACAGCGCGTCAGGCAGGCGCTCCATGTCCTTGATGCCGCCCAGGCTCTGCACCAGCTTGTCATACTCGCGCTGCACATGAAGAGCTTCCTTCTTGGACAGGCTGCCGGTCTCAGACAGTTGGGCTTCCATGTCCTTCATGCGCTTGACCGACTGCTTGACGGTCTTGAAGTTGGTGAGCATGCCACCCAGCCAGCGGTGGGAGATGTAGGGCATACCGCAACGCTGGGCTTCCTCGCCCATGATCTCGCGAGCCTGGCGCTTGGTGCCGACGAACAAGATGGAACCCTTGTTGGAAGCAAGGCGGCGTACGAACGTTGCCGCGTCGTTGAACAGCGGCAGAGTCTTTTCCAGGTTGATGATGTGAATCTTGTTGCGATGGCCGAAGATGTAGGGTGCCATCTTCGGGTTCCAGTAACGGGTCTGATGGCCGAAATGGACACCGGCCTCGAGCATTTGACGCATGGTCACGGACATGAACAACTCCTTGGTTAAGGTTGAGCCGCCATCCGCGAAGAACCCCGCGAGTCCGTGCGGGGCACCTTAACTGGTGCGGATGTGAGGATTTGCCGGCCCGGCGGAATGCCGGACGCAAAGCGTTTGGATTCTAGCAGTGGACAAAGTAAACGGGCAAGCCGCGAGGCAGGTGTCGAGGGGGTCAGCCTTCTTTGCTGCTGCGCCGCTTTCTTGCGGCGATGTCCAACTGGCGCAGATGCTCCAGGCGTTCGCCGATCCTGCTCTCCAGTCCGCGTGGTGTGGGTCGGTAGAAGCACGGGGTGGGATCGATCTCGTCGGGAAAGTAACGCTCGCCTGCCGCATAGGCTTCGGGCTCGTCGTGGGCATAGCGGTATTCCCGGCCGAAGCCCAATTCCTTCATGAGCTTGGTGGGGGCGTTGCGCAGGTGTACTGGCACCGGCCGGGATCCGTCTTCCGATACGAAGCATTTGGCCGCGCTGAAGGCAGCATAGACGGCGTTGCTCTTGGGGGCGCTGGCCAGGTAGACAACGGCTTGGGCCAGAGCCAGCTCGCCTTCCGGGCTGCCCAGCCGCTCGTAGGTGGCCACGGCATCCAGGGCTGTGGTGAGCGCCCGGGGATCGGCCAGCCCCACGTCCTCCACGGCCATGCGCAGAATGCGTCGACCGAGATAAAGGGGATCGGCGCCGCCGTCCAGCATTCGGGTGAACCAGTACAGGGAGGCATCGGGATTGGAGCCCCGCACCGATTTGTGCAAGGCGGATATCTGATCGTAGAAGGCATCGCCACCTTTGTCGAAGCGGCGCCGGGACGGTGCCAGGGCCTCACTAACGAAGGCGGCGTCGGCATTGGTGCGGCCAGCGGCCTTCATGGCGGTAGCGAGCTGTTCCAGAAGGTTGAGTAAGCGGCGGCCGTCACCGTCTGCCTGGGCCAGGAGCATTTTTTCACCCTCGTCCTCCAGGGCAATGCCCAGCCCGCCCAGGGCCAATGCCCTTTCTAGCAGGGCCGCAAGGCCGACCTCGTCCAGAGACTTCAGCACATAGACCTGGGCCCGGGAGAGGAGGGCGCCCACCACCTCGAAGGAGGGATTCTCGGTGGTGGCGCCGATGAAGGTGATGAGACCGGACTCCACATGAGGCAGGAATGCGTCCTGCTGGCTCTTATTGAAGCGATGGACCTCGTCGACGAAGAGGATGGTCTGGCGGCCCATACCCAGGTTGACCTTGGCCCGTTCCACCGCCTCCCGTATTTCTTTGACGCCAGCAAGGACTGCCGAGATCTGGATGAAGTCCGCGTCAAAATGGTGGGCCATGAGCCTGGCCAGCGTTGTCTTGCCCACTCCGGGTGGCCCCCATAGGATCATGGAATGGGGTTTGCCGGCTTCGAAGGCTAGGCGTAGAGGTTTGCCTGGCCCCAGAAGGTGATCCTGGCCGATGACCTCGTCGATGCGGGCCGGGCGTAGGCGCTCTGCAAGGGGGACGCTGTCCAGACGCTTGCCGGATTTCACTTTCGAAGGGGGAGGGGCGCCGAACAGATCGCCGATGTCAGCGGTCGCCAAGGATGTCGGCGCCCTTGGGCGGAGTGAAACGGAACAGGCCGGCGCCCAGTGCAGGGTTGCGCTCCAGGTTGGAGAAACGCAACAAAGTCGTGTGGCCGAAGTTATCCTTCAGTTCCATGGCCTGGATATCCTCGCCCTTGAAACCCATGCGCACCCGCTCGAAACTGCCTTCCTTGCTCTTTGGGGTTGCCTCCAGCCACTCCAGCCCGTCCTTGCTGCCGGTTTCCTTGAGATTGAACAGTTTGGTGATGTCGTTGTCTCCGGCCAGCAGGGCGGCTGGGCTATCGCCAAGGGCCTGATCCAGCTTGCGCACAGTGACCTGGTCCAAATCCTCGTCGTAGATCCACAATTTCTTGCCATCGCCGACGATGAGCTGGGCATAGGGTTTGTTGTAGACCCAGCGGAATTTCCCGGGACGGGAGAAGAACAGATGGCCGGCGGACTCCTGGGTTTTACGCCCGGCCTTGTCGAACACGCTTTGGGTAAAGTGGGCTTTGAGGCCCTTGGTGCCCTGGATGAAAGCTTCCAGTCTAGATTGCGCGTCGGCCAGGGCAGGGAGGCAGGGAAGTGCGGAGAGAATCAGGGTAATCAGTAAGTTACGAATCATGGCGGGGGGCGATCACTTCACGGTTACCGTTGCTTTGCATAGGGGAGACGAGGCCGGCCTTCTCCATGGCCTCGATGAGCCGGGCAGCACGGTTGTAGCCGATGCGCAACTGCCGCTGCACCGAGGAGATGGAGGCGCGCCGGCTTTTGAGTACATAGGCGACGGCATCGTCGTAGAGCTCGTCCGCCTCTGCATCATCGCCGCCGCCATCCTCGCCATCCTCGTCGTCCAGGTTTTCCAACACGCTTTCGTCATATTGCGGCGGCCCGAGTTCCTTCAGCCAAGAACAAACACGGTGCACCTCATCGTCGGAAACGAAGGCGCCGTGAACCCGGGTGGGCACGCCGTGGCCAGGCGGCAGGTAGAGCATGTCGCCCTGGCCCAGCAGGGATTCGGCCCCCTGCTGGTCCAGGATGGTGCGGGAATCGATGCGGCTGGCCACCTGGAAGGCGACGCGGGTGGGAATGTTGGCCTTGATCAGGCCGGTGATGACATCCACGGAAGGCCGCTGCGTGGCCAGTACCAGATGGATGCCAGCAGCCCGGGCCTTCTGTGCCAGGCGGGCGATGAGTTCCTCCACCTTTTTTCCAGCGACCATCATCAGGTCTGCAAGCTCGTCGATGAGCACGACGATGAAGGGTAGGGGGGTGACACGTTCCGGACTTTCCGGGGTGATGGAGAAGGGATTGGTCAGGGGCTGGCCGGCCTTTTCGGCATCCTTCACCTTCTGGTTAAAGCCGGCGATGTTGCGTACTCCCATTGCGGACATGAGGCGGTAGCGCTTGTCCATCTCCCCTACGCACCAGTTCAGGGCCGAGGCAGCCAGCTTCATGTCGGTAACTACCGGCGCCAGAAGGTGAGGAATGCCCTCGTAGGTGGATAGCTCCAGCATTTTCGGATCCACCATGATCAGGCGCACTTCATCCGGTGTGGATTTGTATAGCAGGGACAGAATCATGGCGTTGATGGCCACCGACTTGCCAGAACCTGTGGCGCCAGCCACCAGGACATGCGGCATCTTTGCCAGATCCACCACCACAGGGCTGCCACTGATGTCCTTGCCCATGGCCAGTGCCAGGGAAGAAGCGTTGTCGTTGTAGACCTTGGCGGAAAGGATTTCAGAGAGCCTCACCACCTGACGCTGGTTGTTGGGAAGCTCCAGGCCCATGCAATTCTTGCCTGGGATGGTTTCCACCACCCGGATGCTGACCAGCGAGAGAGCTCGTGCCAGATCCTTGGCCAGGTTGGTGATCTGGCTGCCCTTCACTCCGGAGGCAGGTTCCACCTCATAGCGGGTGATTACCGGGCCCGGGTAGGCCGCCAGTACTTTCACCTCTACGCCAAATTCGCGCAGCTTGCGCTCGATCAGTCGGGAAGTGGCCTCCAATCCGGCCTGATCCAGTTGGGCCGCGGTCTCCGGCGGTTCGTCAAGCAGGCGTAGGGGTGGGCGCTGCACATCGGGACTGTCACGGAACAGCAGTTCCTGACGCTCTTCCTCCCGGCGCTCTGATTTCTCGATGACCACCGGTGCCTGTTCAATGTGGACCGGCGCTTCTTTACGGATGCGCTTCCTCTCCTGGCGCAATATTTCCTCGCGCTCGCTGACTGCTTCCTCCCCGGCCATGCGGTCCCGTCTTGCCTGCCATTTGTTAACCGCCAGGGCAAGCAGGGCTTCGATTAGGGTGCCCGCCCGTTCCGCCACGCCGATCCAGGAAAGCCCGGTAAACAGGCTCATTCCGGCACCCCAGGTCAGCAGAAGGATTACCGTACCGCCATCGAAGCCGAATACCGCCTGGATGACGCGTGACAGAGAATCACCGAATGCGCCACCAGCGGTCAGGGGCAGGGTGGCAGACAATGAATGGAAACGCATGGATTCCAAGGTGCTGCTGGCCACCAGGACAAGGAGAAAGCCGACGAGCGTGATGGTCAAACCATGCCTGTGCTCGCTTTCACCCTCGCCAATGCGGCGATATCCCCACCAGACAAGGAACAGGGCCAGGAATACCCAGCACCAGGCCGAGCTACCGAACAGAAAGAGAAGAAGGTCAGCCAGCCAGGCGCCGAACGCGCCGCCGGCATTGAGCAATTGTTTTCCATCTCCTGTCCTGGACCAACCCGGATCTCCAGGGTTGTAGGTCAGCAGGATCATGCCCAGATAGAGGGCGACCGCGACTGCCGACAGCCACCAAGCCTCCCGCAACAACACGGCCACGCGCGGAGCCAGAGGTTTACGCCGTGTGGGTTTGGTGACGGCGCATCGCCGGGAGGACTTGCCTAACATGGCATGCACTATAAAGGATGCCCAGGTTTCCCTCCACGCGACTGGGGACAGAGGGGGCACGCCCTAGAATAAACACTGAATGTATATTATGTAAAATGTGATCATGTGATCGAGGCTGGAATCCAATCCAACAGATTTGTCGCCATTATCCGGGCATCACACTCACGCCCGCCCTTTCGCAATTCGCAATTGCTGGGCATCAATCCTTGTTCGAGCGCCTGGGATTGGCATTAATGATCAACCCGGGTGCACTTGAGCCATCAGCAAAAGCAGACTGGTCAAGCCATGAACTACAGGAACGACAAGAACAACAAGAACGACAGGCCATTCTCACTCTGAAAGCAGTTGCTTCCATTCTGTTCAGAGACGAACCGTCAAGTCTAGGCAACCTACCTCCGTGGTCTTAAAACTGGAATGTGGTATGGATTAACCACTCTTATGGACTCTGTAATATCTTGTATATTAGTGAATGATTATATACACTCATCTTCGAGTGCTGCTTCTAGAGAAAGTACATGCAGTAAGCACTCTTATATATTGATATTCATAGCATTCTAATTTCTGGAGAGACCCATGCTTCGTTTCGACATACCCAACATCTGTGGCAACACCTACCGTATGAACGCCTTCTGGGTGATGACCACGATGGTTGCCATGTTCTTCATGCCCATGCCTGTCGGGCTGGCCATGCTGGCCCTCCTCGCCTTTGAGAGTTTTGTCCGTGGCTTCATCAATCCTCACAAAGGTGTCTTTTACAACTTCAATAACAAGGTCTGTCGCAGCATGGGCATCAAGGAAGTCAGAATGAACGCGGGCTCCAAGATGTTCACCGACAAGCTCGTGTTCATCGCCAGCTTGGTGATCTTTGGTCTGTATACGGCAAATTCCTTCGGATTCGTGAACACCATGTGGCAGATTCCGACCATCATGATGGGCATCGCATCTGCTGTTGATACCTTGATTGGCTTTTGTGTCGCCTGTTGGTCCTACGGACTCTTCTACAAAGTTCGTGACAAGATGCGTATGGCTGCCGCCTGATTCCCACAACGAGACCAAGACCTCCGCACGCGGAGGTTTTTTTTGCGTCTCATGAAAATGCTTCAGGGCCGCCAACCTGACTTTTCAGACTCGCGGGGGATGTACCCGGCAGCGCGGCTTCCACCCCCCCCCATCTGCAATTGCTAGAATCCCTTCCAGCGCCAATTCCCCCGATACTGTTCGTATAGGAGCAACCATGTCCGTCATGCATCATCGCCTGCTGATTCTGGGTTCCGGCCCCGCCGGTTATACCGCCGCCGTCTATGCTGCCCGCGCCAATCTGAAGCCCGTATTGATCACCGGCCTGCAGCAAGGCGGTCAGCTCATGAGCACCACCGAGGTGGATAACTGGCCCGCCGACGCCAACGGTGTCATGGGTCCAGACCTGATGCAGCGTTTCCAGGCACACGCGGAGCGCTTCGGTACCGAGATCGTGTTCGATACCATCCATACCGCCAGGCTGACAGAGAAACCCTTCACTCTGGTTGGGGACGCCGGCACCTACAGCTGTGACGCGCTGATCATCGCCACGGGCGCTTCCGCCATGTATCTGGGCCTGGAATCCGAACAGAAGTTCATGGGACGAGGCGTTTCCGGCTGCGCCACCTGTGATGGCTTCTTTTACAAGAACCAGGAAGTCGCCGTGATCGGCGGTGGCAATACCGCAGTCGAGGAAGCCATCTACCTGGCCAATATCGCTTCGAAGGTCACACTGGTTCACCGGCGAGACACATTCAAAGCAGAAAAAATCATGGTCGATCACCTCATGGAAAAGGTGAAGGAAGGGAAGATCGTCCTTGAATTGAATTGTGTTATTGATGAAGTATTGGGTGACAACAGCGGCGTAACCGGGATGCGCCTCAAGCATGCGCAAACGGGCGCGACCAAGGAGATCGGGCTTTCCGGCATCTTCATCGCCATTGGCCACAGGCCGAATACCGAGTTGTTCGTCGGTCAACTCGAACTGGACCACGGTTACATCGTCACACGCGGCGGACGGCACGGAAATGCCCAGCAGACCAGCATCGAGGGGGTTTTCGCAGCAGGGGATGTCCAGGACATGATGTATAAGCAGGCGATCACCAGCGCCGCCGCGGGCTGCCAAGCCGCTCTGGATGCCGAGCGCTATCTAGATAGCCTGAAGTAGGTCTTCTTCGCAACACTATGAATAAAGGCGGGAAATCCTTTCCACCCGCCTTGCAGGCTGGGGACCGGGACATGTTCCGGTCCTCCGTGCCGGACGTGAAGCCGATCACGCCCCATGGCCGATACCTGCCCCCTCCCCCCCGACTTCCTCCCGTGCCCTTGAACAAGTTGCGCGACGAGCGGGAGGTGATACACGAATCCCTGCACGATCCCATCCAATGGGATGAAGACGCCGAGACCGGGGAGGAACTGTCCTTCGTGCGTCCTGGATTATCGCGCCAGACACTGCGAAGGCTGCGGCGCGGTGACTGGGTCTCTCAGGCGGAATTGGACCTACATGGCCTGACCAAGGTGGAGGCCAAAATCGAATTGGCTGAATTCCTGTATGAGTGCAAGCGGCATGGCGTCCGTTGCGTGCGCATCATCCATGGCAAGGGGCTGCGCTCCAAGAATCGGGAACCCGTTCTCAAGCATCACGTCCGCCATTGGCTGTCCCAGCGGGAAGAGATTCTGGCCTTTGTCCAGGCGAGACCCATCGATGGTGGTGGTGGCGCGGTCATTGTGCTGTTGAAATCCTGGCGGTGATCCGGAGGTTCACTGCTTATTGCCCGCGGTTTTATTGTCGCTTGATAGCATCCCCATTTTACGATCCAAGCCTAATCCGACTCCAATTCCTGCGATCTGAAGCTCGTCAGGAATCACCTCCTTCTTGCAAAAGGAATCTGGATATATCTATGATTCTGCGTCCCGAAAAATGCGGGCGAACACATCCAACGGAGATACGTCATGGCTTCATACCAGGAAATCCTTTCCCAGATCGAAGAATTGCAGCAGAAAGCGAAGGAAGCGCGTAAAAAGGAAACGGCCGGGGCCATTACAGAAATCAAGCGGTTGATGGCGGAATTCGGAATCACCATCGAGGATTTGGGTGGTAAGGCCGGCAAGGCAAAATCCCGTGGCGCCGCCGCCAAGTATCGCGATCCCGCCAGCGGCAAAACCTGGTCGGGACGAGGCCGTCGTCCGGGCTGGGTGGCTCATTTGGAACAACAGGGAAAGAGCCTGGATTCCTGTAAGATTTGATTCAACCTATGCCAATAAAAAGCCCCGCTGCGCGGGGCTTTTTATTGATTGCAAACACTCAAGTCAAGGCGGTGGCGATGATTTCTTCCAATTGTTTTTTATGCAGGCTGGCGATGCCTGTAGCCGGTGCGGAAGATTCCGGTCGCCCAGCGTAAATCAGTGGCTGTTTAACTTGCTCTGTCAAGTGGTGAGCCATAAAACGCCAAGGCCCCTGGTTTCTCGGTTCATCCTGTGCCCAGACATATTCTTTTGCGTTGGAATAACGCGCCAGCACTGCCTGCAATTCCAGATCGGGCACCGGATAGAGCTGTTCCACCCGGATCAGGCCGATATGGGTCAATACCCTTTCTTTGCGGATTCGGGCCAGATCGTAGTAAATCCGACCACTGCAAAAGACCAAACGGGTGATGGCCATGGCATCCAGGTCGTCCGGATCGCCCAGGACAGGTTGGAAAGCGCCCTGGGCCAATTCCTGCAAACCCGATACGGCATCGGCATGACGCAGTAGGCTCTTGGGCGTAAAGACGATCAGGGGACGCCGGTAGGGACGCACCACTTGACGACGCAGCAGATGGAAGATTTGGGCCGGGGTGCTTGGCTGGGCAATCTGGATGTTGTCATGGGCGGTGAGCTGCAGGAAACGCTCGATGCGGCCGGAGGAATGCTCGGGCCCCTGTCCTTCGTAGCCATGTGGCAGGAACATCGTCAGACCGTTCAAGCGGTCCCACTTGGTCTCGCCGGAGGCGATGAATTGATCGATGACCACCTGGGCACCATTTGCGAAATCGCCGAACTGGGCCTCCCAGATGACCAATTGATCCGGCGCCGAACCGGCATAGCCGTATTCGAACGCCAGCACTGCCTCCTCGGACAGCAGCGAATCGATCACCAGGAAGTTGGCCTGACCGGGTATCAGGTGCTGCAAGGGAATATAGGCGCCGGAATCCCACTTTTCCCGGTTCTGGTCGTGCAATACCGCGTGGCGGTGGAAGAAGGTGCCGCGGCCTGAATCCTGCCCCGACAGTCGCACCGGCGTGCCATCGGTGAGCAGGCTGGCGTAGGCCAAACTCTCAGCCATGCCCCAATCCAGGGGTAATGTGCCCTCCCCCATCTGCCGGCGGTCATCGATGATCTTCTTGACCCGGGGATGCAGGGTGAAACTAGCGGGCACGTCCACCAGCCGCCTGGCCAGGGCCTGCAACCGGTTCGTAGGGATGGCAGTTCGGGTGGCGACGCGCCAGTGGGTGTACTTATAAATATTCCAGTCCGCCGCGAATTCGCTCTTGGGGCCCCCATGGTGTCCGGCCGGGGCATCCAGACTGGATTTGTACGCCTGGACCAAAGTTTCGGGCGCACCCTCCTCCACCATGCCCTGCCCCACCAGTTTTTCCGCATAGAGAGCGCGGGTACTGGGCAGAGCGTTGATACGCCGATACATGAGGGGTTGGGTGGCCATGGGCTCGTCCTGCTCGTTGTGGCCCAGTCGGCGATAGCAGATGAGGTCGATGGCAATGTCCCTTTTCCAGAACATGCGGTATTCCACGGCAATGCGGGTTGCCCGAATCACTGCCTCTGGGTCGTCTCCGTTTACGTGCAGCACCGGACCTTCCACCATCTTCATCACGTCTGTGCAATACAGGCTGGAGCGGGTGTCGCGGGGATCGGAGGTCGTAAAACCGATTTGATTGTTGATGACGATGTGGATGGTGCCGCCGGTGCGGAAGCCGCGGGTGGCGGCCATATTGAGGGTTTCCATCACCACGCCCTGGCCTGCGAAGGCGGCGTCGCCATGAATGAGAATGGGCATGACCTGGCTGCCGTCCCGATCGCCGCGGCGCTGCTGCTGCGCACGCACCCAGCCCTCCACCACAGGGTTGACGATTTCCAGGTGAGATGGATTGAAGGCCAGGGCCACGCGAATGGGGCCGCCGGGCGGTGTCAGGTCGGCGGCAAAGCCCTGGTGGTACTTCACATCACCGGTCTTGTTGGCTTCCACTTCGTCGTGATGGGCATGTTCGAACAACTCGATGACCGAGCGCCCCAGGACATTGTGCAGCACGTTGAGACGGCCCCGGTGCGCCATGCCAAGGCCGATTTCCTGGATGCCGGCGCGAGCCGCCTGGTCAATAAGGTCGTTGAGCAGGGGGATGAGGGATTCCCCTCCTTCCAGGGAAAAGCGCTTCTGTCCTACAAAGCGGGTATGCAGAGTCTTCTCCAGGGTCTCGGCGGCGGTGAGTTGTGCCAGCAGCCACTGGCGCAGCGCATTGTCGTACTTCGGTGCCAGATCCTCACTTTCCAGCCGCTTCTGCAGCCAGCGTTTCTGCTGGGTATCAGTCAAGTGCATGTACTCGGCGGAAAGGGTGCCGCAGTATGCCTTTTTGACCCTGGAGATGATGTTGCGCAGGGTATCCCGGGCCGGGCCGGCCAGGGAACCGGTTTCGTATTCAGTGTCCAGGTCGGCGGGGGTCAGGCCATGGTTGGCGGGGTCAAGTTCGGGGATATGCGGAGGGGGCAGCCGGCTTAGGGGATCCAGGTCGGCGGCGCGAAAGCCGTGGAAGCGGTAGGCGTTGATTAGCTGGAGCACCCCAACCTGGGTCGCCTCGCATTTCAGCAGGGGCAGGTCGGATACCGTCACCGCTTCCTTCTTCTCGAAGCGCATTGGCGGCGGCGCCGGAACAAGCTCGGGACGTTCGCTCTCCAGTGCCGCGAGATAGTCTGCGCTGCCGGAAAACAGCGCCGTGGCGGGTAGTGAATCGCGCTTCATCTCTGCCCCTCGTCATCCATGCCAGGTTACAATCTAGTGCTTCGCTTGTTGCACTGCAAGATCAATTACGGAGCAATTTACTCGGAAATTGACCCCGATCATGCCCCACGCAGGGCGATGGGTTTGAAGTCCCGTCGCTGGGGGCCGGTATAGAGCTGCCTCGGTCGGGCGATCTTGTGGCCGGGAGAGGCCACCATCTCACCCCACTGGGCGATCCAGCCTGCGGTACGGGCCAGGGCGAAGATGGCGGTAAACATCGAGGTGGGGATGCCCAGCGCGCGCAGAACGATGCCGGAGTAGAAATCGACATTGGGGTACAGCTTCTTCTGGATGAAGTATTCGTCCTCCAAGGCGATCTGCTCCAGTTTGAGGGCGATCTTGAACATGGGGTCATCGTGCAGGCCCAGTTCGTCCAGCACCTCGTGGCAGGTCTGGCGCATGATGGCCGCACGCGGGTCCATATTCTTGTAGACCCGGTGGCCAAAGCCCATGAGCTTGGAACCGGAAGCCTTGTCCTTGGCCCTGTTGATGTATTCGCCGATATGGGAAATGTCGCCAATCTCGGCCAGCATCTTCAGTACTGCCTCGTTGGCACCGCCATGGAGCGGCCCCCACAAGCAGGCGGTACCGGCCGCGATGCAGGCAAAGGGATTGGCGAAACTGGAGCCGGCGATGCGCACCGTGGAGGTGGAGGCGTTCTGCTCGTGGTCGGCGTGCAGGATGAAGATGCGGTCCAGGGCGCGGGACAGCACCGGGCTGGGCTCGTAGCGTTCGCAGGGAGTCGCATGCAACATGTGCAGGAAGTTTTCCGTGTAGCCCAAGTTATTCTGGGGATACATAAACGGCTCACCTTTGTTGTACTTGTATGACCAAGCCGCCACGGTAGGCACCTTGGCAAGCAGCCGGAACATGGAAATTTCCCGTTCCTTGGCATCGGCCACATCACTGCTTTCCGGGTAAAAAGCCGCCATGGCACCGATGATGGACACCATGACCGCCATCGGATGGGCATCCCGTCGGAAGCCTTTATAGAGAGACAGCATTTGATCGTGCAACATGGTGTGCCCGCTGACCAGAGCGTCGAACTCCTTCTTCTGTTCGGCCGTGGGCAGTTCGCCGTGCCAGAGCAGGTAAGCCGTTTCCAGGAAATCGGAACGCTCGGCCAATTGCTCGATGGGATAGCCGCGGTAATAGAGCAGTCCCTGATCGCCGTCGATGAAGGTGATGCTGGAGGAACAACTGGCGGTGGAGAGGAAGCCCGGGTCGTAGGTGAAGTAGCCCTGGTTGCCCAGGGCGCGGGTATCGATAACGTCGGGCCCCAGCGTGCCGCCCATACTGGGCAGTTCGAGGGTCTGGTCGCCGATCTTCAGTGTGGCATTGGGCTTGTTCATGGTCTTGGATACCGGGTTGATCTAATTAAAGCCACCACGTCGCGGAATTCTTCTGGTGGCGCCTGCTCCGCCGTGAGCCAGTCATAGAGGGTCATGTCGTCCTGGTCCAGCAGCCGCGCGAATTCGGCCTGCCGTCCGGCTGGAAGTTCGGCATAACGCGTGTCGAGAAACAGGACCAGCCAGGCATCCAGTTCCAGCATCCCGCGCCGGCACAGCCAGCGCAGGCGGCTCGGGCTCGGCAAGGTGTTCTGCACGGGTCTGGCGCGCTTACAACGCCCGTTTCACTAGGAGCGATTTGATTTTGCCGATGGCCTCGGTGGGGTTCAAGCCTTTGGGGCAGACCTCCACGCAGTTCATGATGCCGTGGCAGCGGAAGAGGCGGTATGGGTCTTCCAGAAAGTCGAGGCGCTCGTTGGTGGCCTGGTCACGGGTGTCGGCGATGAAGCGGTAGCCCTGCAGCAACGCGGCCGGCCCCAGGAATTTTTCGGGGTTCCACCAGAACGACGGGCAGGAGGTGGTACAACAGCCGCACAGGATGCACTCCCACAGGCCGTCCAGCTCGGCGCGGTCCTCCGGGCTTTGCAGGCGCTCGTTCTCCGGTTCCGGATCCAGATTGATCAGGTAGGGTTTTACCGCCTTGTAATGCTGATAGAACTGGGCCATGTCCACGATGAGGTCGCGGATCACCCCGAGGCGAGGCAGGGGACGGATGGTGACTGGTTCCTTCAGTCCTTCCAGGTCGGTGATACAGGCCAACACGTTGGTGCCATTGACGTTAACGCCGTCGGAACCACACACGCCTTCCCGGCAGGATCGGCGGAAGGACAGGCTTTCGTCCAGGGTTTCCTTGATGGCGATGAGGGCGTCCAGCACCTTCTTGCCCTTCGCGTCGAAGTCCAGCTCGTAGTCCTGCATGCGCGGCGCGGCGCTGCTTTCGGGATCGTAGCGGTAGATACGGAAACGCATCAGTACGTCCTTTCCTTGGGCTGGAAGGTCTCGACCGTCAGTGGCTTCAGGCGCACCGGCTTGTAGTCGAGCTGATCGTTCTCCCTGAAATAGAGGGTGTGGCGCAGCCAATGATCGTCATCCCGCGCGGGGTGGTCTTCCCGGGTATGGGCGCCACGGCTCTCGGTGCGGGCCAGGGCGGAGACCAGCGTGGCACGGGCGATGCCCATGAGGTTCTCAAGTTCCAGGGCCTCCAGGCGGGCGGTATTGAACACCTTGCTATGGTCGGACAAGGTCGCATCGGGCAGGCGTGTCTCCACCTTGTCCAGGAGTTCCAGGCCTTCCTTGAGCAGGGCCTCGGTGCGGTAGACGCCGCAGTGGTCCTGCATGATCTTCTGCATCTCCAGGCGCAGTCCGGCCACGGTTTCCGTGCCCTTCGGCTTGTCCCAGCGCGCCAGACGGGCCAGAGGCTTGTCCACCTCGGCCTGGGGCATGGGGCGCGGAATGGGGTTCTCTTTCAGGTACTCGATCATGTGCTGGCCGGCGGCACGGCCGAACACCACCAAGTCCAGCAGAGAATTACCGCCCAGCCGGTTGGCGCCGTGCACCGAGACGCAGGCGCACTCGCCCACCGCATAGAGGCCGGGCACCGCCTCCTCCGGGCCGGTGCGCACCGGTGCCACCACTTGGCCGTGCATGTTGGAGGGAATGCCGCCCATCATGTAGTGGGCGGTGGGCGTCACTGGTATGGGCGCGTCAATGGGATCTACCCCGGCGAACTGCATGGACAGCTCGCGGATGCCGGGCAGGCGGGACTTGATCTTCTCCGCCCCCAGCTTGCGGATGTCCAGATGCACGTAGTCGCCGTGCTCTCCGCAGCCGCGTCCGGCGCGAATCTCCTGGGCAATGGCCCGGGCCACCACATCGCGCGAGGCCAGGTCCTTGGCATTGGGCGCGTAGCGGGGCATGAAGGCTTCGCCGTCTTTGTTGTAGAGGATGCCGCCCTCTCCGCGCACACCTTCCGAAATGAGGCTGCCTACCTCGGGAATGCCGGTCGGATGGAACTGCCAGAACTCCATGTCCTCCAGGGGCAGGCCGGCACGAAGTACCATGCCCAGGCCATCGCCGGTGTTGATGTGGGCGTTGGTGGAATGGCGGAAGATCCGGCAGGCGCCACCGGTTGCCAGCAGCGTTGCCCGGGATTCGAACAGGCAGGGCTCGCCGGTCTCGATCTCCAGGGCTACCACGCCCAGCACGTAGCCCTCCTCGTCCCGTACCAGGTCCAGGGCGAAGAATTCCTCGAAGAACTGGGTGCGGGCGGCGATGTTGCGCTGGTATAGGGTGTGCAGCAGGGCGTGGCCGGTGCGATCGGCGGCGGCGCAGGTACGGATGGCCTGTTCGCCGCCATAATTCTTGGACTGGCCGCCGAAAGGGCGCTGGTAGATCTTGCCGTTTTCCAGGCGGGAGAAAGGCAGTCCCATGTGCTCCAGTTCGTACACCGCAGGCAACGCATTGCGGCACATGAACTCGATGGCGTCCTGGTCGCCCAGGTAATCAGAGCCTTTCACTGTGTCGTACATGTGCCAGTGCCAGTTGTCCTCGGACACATTGGCCAGGGCAGCCGTGATGCCACCCTGGGCGGACACGGTATGGGAACGGGTGGGGAAGACCTTGGACAGCAGGGCGACCTTCAGGTTGGCCTGGGACAGTTGCAGGGCAGCACGCAAGCCGGCTCCCCCGCCGCCCACAATGACGGCATCAAACGTACGCTTCGGTATCACTTCACGCTCCAGAGTATGTCCACGGTCCAGACCAGACAGCCGAGGTAGAGGGTGCCGAAGGCCAGGTACAGGCCCAGGCGTAGCACCAGGAAATGCACGTAGTCGATGAAGATCTCGCGCAGGCCGATCCAGGCGTGGGCCAGCAAGGCCGCGACGAACAGCAGGCTGCCCACCTTCATGGCCGTGGGCACGAACAGGCCGCGCCAGGCCATGAAGTCCATGGGACCGGCGGCGAGGAACAGCACCAGGAAGACGGCCAGGAATGCCGCCATGTAGATCGCGCTGGCCCGCTGCAAGAGCCACATGTCCAACCCGCGACGGGCGCCACCCACGTGTCTCATGCACCACCTCCCATCAGGGAAGCCAAGGCGACGAGGCTCACGAGGGCGATGGCCAGGCCAAAAGCCAGCCATGCGGTCTGCCTCGCCTTTTCCGTGCTTTCACCCAGGCCGAAATCGAAGCCAAGGTGGCGCAGACCCGCGAGGAAATGGTGCAACAGGGCCCATAGCAGCCCAAGGCCAATGAGCCAGCCCAGGCCATGAGAGAAGATGCCGGTCACCCGGTCGTAGTAGTAGGGTGAGCGCACTGAGCGGGAGAACAGGAACAGCAGCACTGGCACCGCCAGGGAGAGCCCGGCGCCGCTGGCCCGGTGCAGGATGGACACGATGCCGCCTATGGGCAGGCGAATGGCCATCAGATTGAGAAAAAACGGTCGCTGCCGATTGATGCGACTAGTCATGTCTCCGTCCTTCGCAAACGCGCCCGGTGTTCCCGGGTCGCCATAGTCGGCGCATTTAACGCTTATTGCGCCGCACAATCAACAGCAAAATAACTGCAATTTATGGGGGGATAAAAAACTCAGGGAATGATCTCGCCATGCCAGCCGAGGGGCGAAAGGCCACGGGCCAGAGCACCTGCTTCCAGGGCCTTGAGAAAAGCATCCGGCCCTGCGGCGTAGATGTCGGCGTGGGAAAGATCGGGATGCCTGGCCAGAATGGACTCTGCCACCGCCGCAGCACCCTGGCCCACGTCCAGCGGCTGGTAGCTGAACTCGTCCAGGGCGTCTGCCCAGGCCCGGCACAGGTTGTCCTGGTAATGCCCGGAGTCGCCTGCGGCCCAGTAGAGATGCATGGATTCGGCGATCTCCAGCGACATGGCGTGCTGCACTAGGCTCTTGATGGGGGCGAAGCCCTCTTCCCAGGCGACGAAGATCACCGGCCGGCGGGAATCCAGCCGCATGACGAAGTGGCCATGCGGGCCTGTGACCCGAACGCCGTCCTCCTTGCGCAGGCCGTCGAACACCTTCCGGGAAAATCCCCGGTTGTCGCGCCGAATATGCAACTCGATATGGCGGTCCTCGCAGGGGCAGCTCGCCACGTAGTATTCCCCTTCAGCACCGTCCGCCGCCAGGGTCACATGCTGGCCGGCGAGGAAGCGAAGGCGCTGGCTGCGGGGTGCGGTGAGATGCAGGGCGGCAAGCTGGTCGTTGAACATTTCGACAGACTTCACCTTGGTCGGGATTGCCTGCTCGGGTATGTCATCAGCCCCCGCCACGTGTGCCTCCACCACCACATCGGTGATGGCCGTATATGAGCACAACAGGATCGTACCAGTGGCCTTGTCTTGTTCCTTCAGCACAAAGTCGTGGGGGTGCACCTTCTTCACCTGGCCGGATACCAGCCGGGCCTTGCACTCACCGCAATTGCCGTTGCTGCAACCATAGTCAAGGGGAATGCCGGCACGCAGTGCCGCTTCCAGCAGAGTGTCGCTGCCTTCCACGAAGAATTCGTGGCCGTCGGGCTGCACAGTCACTTGTACGGACATGATGCGCATCACGCTCTCCTGGGCCAGCAGCGCCTCGGCCCGTTCCGCCTCGCCGGGGGCGGCATCGAGCTCACGCTTGAGCCATTGTTTGAGCCCGGCGACAGCATCCGCGGTTGCCGGGCCTCCCGCTTCCGCCACATCCTGGAGCTTGTCTCCCAGGAAGCGGAACACCTCGTCGTAATGCAGCAGCAGGCTCTTGGCGGCGGCGAATTCCTTGCCCAGTTCGTACAGCCGCTCCGCCAGAACCGCCTTGTCGGGCAAGGTGCGTTCGAACACGCGCTTGCCGAAGGCCTTGGCCTTGATCTCCTCCACCCGCTTGTATTCGCCATCGTCCTCCCACTGTACGTCGGGGAAGACACGCAGGAGCTCGGCCATGTCCACCATGCCATCGAAGGCGGTCAGTTCGCCGTCGTGGATCATGCGCTGGATGGCCGAGCGGGACTGCCCCACCAGACGGGCGACACGGGACACGGGAAGGTAATGGGCCATGGGCGGCATAATAGCCAGACGCCCAAAGCAGACAAAACAGCGCCCGCGAATATTTGAAGATGCTTAATCTGGCCATCAGACCCTATCGGGAATCGGCTTGCCAGGCCCTGTGCCTGGCGGGCATGCCATTCTTGCTCGCCCGCCTCTACGCGGCCCGGGGCATCGTGGCGCCAGACGAGATGAAGACAAAGCTGGCGGAGCTGTTGCCGCTCTCCGAGTTGATGAACGCCGAGGCCGCCGGCGCCCGCCTGGCGGATGGCATTGCGCGACAGGAGAAGATGCTGGTGGTGGCCGACTACGACGCCGATGGCGCCACCGCCTGCGCCGTCGCCATGGCGGGACTTTCCGCCCTGGGTGCCAAGGTGGATTACCTGGTGCCCAACCGTTTCGAATACGGATATGGCCTGTCGCCGGAAATCGCCCGCCTGGCGGCCGAAGCCAAGCCCGACCTGCTCATCACCGTGGACAACGGCATCGCCGCGAACGCGGGCATCGAGGAAGCGCGACGGCTGGGTATGGAGGTGCTGGTCACCGACCACCACCTGCCCGGCGAAACCCTGCCGGACGCCCTCATCGTCAACCCCAACCAGCCCGGCTGCCCCTTCCCGAGCAAGCATCTGGCCGGTGTGGGTGTCATGTTCTACGTGCTCATGGCCCTGCGCGCCGAGCTGCGCCGGCGCGGCGCGTTTTCAGCGAAGCCTGAGCCAGACCTGCGCGAACTCCTGGATCTGGTGGCCCTGGGCACGGTTGCTGACGTGGTACGTCTGGACGCCAACAACCGCCTGCTGGTGACCCAGGGCTTGGTCCGCATCCGCAAAGGGCTGGGCCGGCCAGGCATCCAGGCCCTTTTCCAGGTTGCTGGCCGCAAGCCCGAGCGGGCCGGCAGCGAGGACCTGGGCTTCACGATCGGCCCCCGCCTCAATGCTGCCGGACGGCTATCGGACATGGGCCTGGGCATCGAATGCCTGCTGGCCGGCGACAAGAACCACGCCCTGCCCCTGGCCGGCGAACTGGATCAGCTCAACCGTGAGCGGCGCGGCATCGAAGCGGAGATGCAGGACCAGGCCCTGGCCCTGCTGGAAGGCATCCAGGTCGCCGACGGTGCCAGCCTGGTGCTCTACGACCCCGCCTGGCACCAGGGCGTGGTGGGCCTCCTGGCCTCGCGGCTGAAAGAGCGCCACCACCGCCCCACCCTCATCTTCGCCGACGCCGGCGACGGCCTGCTGCGCGGCTCAGGCCGCGCCATTCCCGCCCTGCACCTGCGCGACGCCCTGGACGTGGTGGACCGCCACCTGCCCGGCGTCATCCTCAGGTACGGTGGCCACGCCGCCGCAGCCGGCCTCACCCTGCGTCGTGAACACCTGGACGCCTTTGCTGCCGCCTTCGAGGCCGTGGCCCGGGAAAGCCTGAGCGAGGCCGATCTTACCCGGATCATCGAAACCGACGGCGAACTCGCACCCGGGGAATTCACCCTGGAGAACGCCGAGACCCTGCGCAATGCCGTCTGGGGCCAGGGCTTCCCCGCCCCCGCCTTCCAGGGCGAGTTCACCGTGCAAAGCCAGCGCCTGGTAGGGGACAAGCACCTCAAGCTGCGCTTAGCCGGCAACGGCTTCAGCGCCGAAGCGATGCGCTTCTTCCAGGACACACCCCTTCCGGCGCGCATCCAGGCGGTGTACCGGCTGGAGGTGAACGAGTGGAACGGGGTGCGCGGCCTTCAGCTCAACCTGGCGCACTGGGCCGAGGCGTAGCTTCGGGCCGGACTGGTGCGATGCCGACGATCAGGACTACTTCACCAATCCCCATCCCTTCAACTGGTTGTAGGCGTGTTGTGCTTGCCCACCCTGCTGGGTCATCTGCAGGTAGCGGTAATACTCCTGTGCGGCGCCTTGTTTGTTCTGCATCTGCTCCAGGGAGTATCCCTTTAGGAAAGTGGTGTTGGGGTTGCCCGGCAGCAGGCGGTCGTATTCCTGGAACGCGGCCAGGGCGCGGTCAGGCTGCTTCAGTTGCAGGTGGGCGACGCCGGCGAGCTGGCTGGCCTGCGCCTCCGCGGGATAGATGGCCTTGGCCCGGGCCAGATAGGGCTGGGCCTCGTTGGGCCGCTTCATGGCCATCTGCGTCTTGGCCATGAGCACCAGGCCGGGGTAGTCGTCCGGTGCCAGGGCCAGGGCCTGACGCAGGTGGCCCTCGGCGGTGTCGAACTTCTTTTGGTTGAGCATGGCCTCGCCCTTCTGCTCCTCGGCGATGGCCGGCTTCATGCCCCGCAGACGGGCGGTATGGTCCAGGTAGCGCTCCTTCTGGCGCGGCTTGCGGGCGCTGTCCTTGTAGGTGGTTTGCAGGGCCTGCCGGGTGGTGGCCAGCCGCTCCGAGCTCATGGGATGGGTGGCGAACATGAGCTCTAGGGCGTTGGGCTTGGTCTTGGACTGGCTGTTGAGCATGTCCATGAGATCGGCCATGCCTTCCGGTGTGTAGCCCGCCTTGCTCATGTATTCCATGCCCAGCGCATCGGCTTCGCGCTCGTTTTCGCGGCTGTAGTGGGCCAGCAGGGCGCCGCCGCCCAGGCTGCCGATGAGCTGGGCCAGTTCGCCGTACTGGGGTTTCTTGGCGGCGGCAGCCACGCTGGCGGTGGCGGCGACGATCTCAAGTAGCGTGCCCTGCGCTTGGCGCTCGGCAAAATGACGGGCGTTGACATGGCCGATCTCGTGGCCCATCAGGGCGGCCAGCTCGTCCTCGCTCTCCACCTCCAGCAAGATGCCCCGGGTAGCTGCGATGGAACCGCCGGGGAAGGCGTAGGCATTGACGTAGTTGGCGTTCACGGCCTGGAAACGGTAAGGCATGTCCGGACGGTGGGATTTCCCGGCCATGGTATTGCCCACGCCGGCCACATACTGGTTCAGGGCCTGGTCCTGGCTGACACCATAGTCTTCGGAGTACTGGTGCGGCGAATGCTGCTTGTCGAGGGCGATTTCCTCTTCCTTGCCCATCATGACGAAGGCCTTCTTGCCAGTGACCGGATCGGTGGCACAGCCGGTCAGCCAGATCGATGCGCCAAGTCCAGGAAGTGTCCAGATAAAATTACGTCTATTCATGATGATATGAAGCTCTATTAAACTCGATTATCAGGATTAAAGGGGGTTGCCAATGTACCCATGCCTTCTTCTGCCTGCGGTAAAAAAAGTGGGGAATCATGGGCTACTTGCTGCCCTGAATGATGCCTCCGCCCAGGCAGATATCGCCTTGGTAAAGCACGACCGATTGCCCGGGTGTGACGGCCCACTGGGCTTCATCAAAGCACAGCCGGATTTCGGCGTCAGTGACGGCCTTCACCCTGCATCCGGCATCCTGCTGGCGATAACGCGTCTTGGCGGTGTAGCGGCCGCCATCTCGGGGCGGCTCGCCGATCCATGACAGGTCGGCTGCGACAAGTTCGTGGGCTCGTAACAGGGGATGATCATGGCCCTGCACCACGATGAGCTCGTTGCGTTCGAGGTTCTTGCCGGCCACGAACCAGGGCACCCCCTCCTCGGCGCCCTTGACGCCGCCGATGCCCAGCCCCTTGCGCTGCCCCAGGGTGTGGTACATGAGGCCCTGATGGCGGCCCATGACCCTGCCCTCGGGAGTCACCATGTCGCCGGGGCTGGTGGGCAGATAGCGTTTCAGGAACTCTCGGAAAGGCCGCTCGCCGATGAAGCAGATGCCCGTGCTGTCCTTCTTCTCAGCCACCGGGAGACTAGCCTGTCGGGCAAGCTCCCGCACCCGGGGTTTGGGCAGTTCGCCAAGGGGAAACAGGGCGTTGGCGATCTGGGCCTGATTCAGGCGATAGAGGAAATAGCTCTGGTCCTTGTTGCCGTCAAGGGCCTTGAGCAGCCTGCGAGATGGCGACGCCCCCTCCAGTCGGGCATAGTGACCGGTGGCGATGTAGTCGGCACCCAGGCCCAGGGCGTAGTCCAGGAAGGCCTTGAACTTGATTTCCGCATTGCACAGCACGTCCGGGTTGGGCGTGCGGCCCGCCTGGTATTCGGCCAGGAAGTAGGCGAACACCCGGTCCTGGTATTCCTTGCTGAAGTTGACCAGTTCCACGTCGATGCCCAGCACCTCGGCGACTGCCAGCACGTCCTGGAAATCCTGGCGGATGGGGCAGTCCTCCTCCAGGTCGTCCGCCTCCCAGTTCTTCATGAACACGCCCACCACGTCGTGGCCCTGCTGCTTCAGCAGCCAGGCGGTGACAGCGGAATCGACGCCGCCGGATAGGCCAACGACGATGCGGCTCATCTCCCCTCCCCCCTTCGGGGAGGGGCCTGGGGAGAGGGAATGGCGCTCATCCCGCTCTTCTCGACTGGCATGCGTTTCGCCCTCTCCCCTACCCTCCCCCGGCGGGGGAGGGAGTGAGGTCGTCCGCGTAATCCGTCAGCAATTCGAGGGGCCAGGACTTGCCGGCGAGGTGGTCCTCCATGCAGCGGATCAACAGCGGGCTGCGGTGGCGGTGTCCCGTGGCGCGTATTTCCTCCGGGGTCATCCACACCGCGCGCAGGATGCCCTTGTCCAGGGGCGAGGTGGGGTCGAAACCGGTGATGACGCCAGAGAAGGCGAAGCGCAGGTAGGTGCGGTTGTGGCGCTTGGGGTGGCGCCAGCGGTAGACGCCCACCAGCGCTTCCGGCTCGAAGTGGTGGGCTGTCTCCTCGAAACATTCGCGCCGCACCGCGTCCAGCAGGGATTCCCCCTCGTCCAGATGCCCTGCGGGCTGGTTGAAGAGGATGCCGTCATCGGTCTTTTCCTCCACCAGCAGGTACTTGCCGTCCTGTTCCACGATGGCGGCGACCACCACGTGGGGTTTCCAGTTGTCGCTCATGGTTGGCTCGTCGAGCAGAAGGTCAGGCCTTGACCAGTGTCCAGACGCCGATGGCGATGAAGCCGGCGCCGGCGATGTAGTGCAACTGTTTCTCGCTGATGTACTGGCTGATGATGCCCCCCGCCAGCACACCCAGGGCCGAGGTGGCGACCAGGGCCAGGGAGGCGCCCAGGAACACCAGCCATTTGCTGACCTCCCGGTCGGCTGCGAAGAGCATGGTGGCGAGTTGGGTCTTGTCGCCCAGTTCGGCGATGAATACCGTGGCGAACACGGTCAGCAGCAGCTTGTAGTCCATACCTGTTTCCGTCTTAGAGGGGCTTGCCCCAAAGGTCGTAATCGTCGGAGCGGGTGATCTTCACCCGCACGAAATCCCCCGGCTTCAGCCCCCGGCCCTGGGCGATGTGCACCACGCCGTCGATCTCCGGCGCGTCGGCATGACTCCGGGCGATGGCGCGACCGCCGCCGACCTCGTCCACCAGCACGGTCGTCTCCCGGCCGACACGGGCCTTGAGCTTGGCGGCGCTGATGTCGGCCTGGACATCCATGAAGCGGGCCAGGCGGTCCTGCTGGATATCCTCGTCCACCGGGTCCGGAAGTTCGTTGGCGGTGGCGCCTTCCACCGGGGAATAGGTGAAGGCGCCCACCCGGTCCAGTCGGGCCGCTTCCAGGAAGTCCAGCAGTTCGTCGAAGTCCGCTTCCGTCTCGCCGGGAAAGCCGACGATGAAGGTGCTGCGGATCACCAGGTCTGGGCAGATCTCCCGCCACTTCTCGATGCGGCGCAGGGTGTTCTCGGCATGGGCCGGGCGCTTCATGGCCTTGAGGATGCGATGGCTGGCGTGCTGGAAGGGCACGTCCAGGTAGGGCAGCACCTTGCCCTCGGCCATGAGGGGGATGACGTCGTCCACGCTGGGATATGGGTAGACGTAATGCAGCCGGACCCAGACGCCCAACTTGGCCAGTTCCCGGACCAGTTCCAGCATGCGGGTCTTCACCGGGCGGCCGTTGTGGAAGCCGGTGCGGTACTTCAGGTCCACGCCGTAGGCGCTGGTGTCCTGGGAGATCACCAGCAGTTCCTTCACGCCCGCCTTCACCAGGGCCTCGGCTTCCGAAAGCACGTCGCCGACGGGCCGCGACACCAGGTCGCCGCGCAGGCTGGGTATGATGCAGAAGGTGCAGCGGTGGTTGCAGCCTTCGGAAATCTTCAGATAGGCGTAGTGCCGGGGCGTCAGCTTCAACCCGCCGGGGGGGATGAGATCGGCGAAGGGATCGTGGGGCTTGGGCAGGTGGGCGTGGACCGCCGTCATGACCGCATCCGTGGCGTGGGGGCCGGTCACCGCCAGCACCTGGGGATGGGCGTTCTTGACCACCGATTCCCGCGCTCCCAGGCAGCCGGTGACGATGACCCTGCCATTTTCCCGCAGGGCCTCGCCGATGGCGTCCAGGCTCTCCTCCACCGCCGCGTCGATGAAGCCGCAGGTGTTGACCACCACCATGTCCGCGTCCTGGTAGCTGGGGACGATCAGGTAGCCCTCGGCCCGGAGCTGGGTGAGGATGCGCTCGGAGTCGTAGGCATTCTTCGGGCAGCCCAGGGAGACGAAACCGATCTTGGGGAGGCTGGACATGGAAGGGTGCGGTCCTCAGTGGGATTTGCGGCCGCTCGCCTGGAAGGCGGCGTAACGGAAGATGGCGTCTGGATTATCGGCCAGCGTGGCAAAGTCAGCCTTCATGGCGGCGATATTGTCTTCGCCCACGCGGTTGTGGGCGCGCAGTTGGCCGGCACCACTCAGCAACAGGGCTTGCCAGAAATCCAGGAAGGCCCAGCGTTCGTCTCGGGAACGGGTGCGCCCGTCCAACTGTGGCGAGACTTCGCGCAGATCGATGTCCTTGAAGCCAACCGCGTGCAGAAGCGCGCCCAGCCGGATGCCCACGTCCGGGTCGCCGCCCAATTCCCGCTGCAAGGTGTTGAAGGCCTGCCACCAGCGCCCAAGGCCAGGTGTTGGCGGGTCTGAGAACAGGCCCGCGTTGAACACCTCGGTGCAGTAGAGCACGCCGCCCAGCTTGAGCACGCGCAAGGCTTCCCGCAACAGGGTGCCGTGGTCGGCCAGGTGTTCCAGCACCCAGAAGGTGCAGACGCCGTCGAAATGGCCTTCCGCGAAGGGCAGGCGGTAGGCCGAGGCCTCCACCAGCTCGATCCTGCCGGCATCCAGGGGCTCGGCCAGGTAATGGCGGGCCTGCTCCAACTGCCGGGGAGAAATGTCGACGCCGGTGTAATGGACGCCGGGAAAGCGCTCCAGCAGCACCCGCAACTGGGCGCCTACGCCACAGCCAAGTTCAAGCACAGACCGGCACCCGGAGAAATCCACTCCCGGCTGCACCCAGGGCGCCAGGAACTCGGCCTGGCGAACCAGGCGAGCCTGCTCGGCGGCTTCATAGGAGTGAATGTAGCGTTCAGCGTGCGCGTCCACGCCAAGCCCCTGTCTCCGGGATCAGCCCGGCACCTTGTAGTTGTCCTGGCTGAAGAGGTCGATGCCGCAGTGCAGGTTTTCGATCCAGTCGAGGAAGGCGCCGATGGCTTCCTTGCCCTTGAACCAGCGGCCGTGCTGGGGCACCAGCATGTCCACCTCCATGCCGCGGACCATGTTGACCCAGAACTTGCAGGCCTTGTTGCACACCATGTAGCGGCGGTGGAAGCCTTGCATGTTGCGCAGGTGGGCGGCGAATTCAATCCTGTTGGTGATGGGCGCGACGATCTCGTCGTGGTACACCAGGGATGCGCCCATGTCGCCGGAAAACAGCACCTTGGCCTTGCTGTCGTAGAACTGGAAATTGCCTTCCGCATGCAGGAAATGGGCGGGGACGGCAACGATGCGGGTATCCCGCATGGGCACCACCATGCCGGCATCGGGAATGCCGACGATGCGGCCCTCGGTACGGTTGACCGTGCAGAAATGAGGCACGAAGCGTTCCCACAGGGCAGAAACATAGAGCGTGCACTCGGTGGCCGACAGCCACTTGTTGAGGGAGGCGACGATGTCCGGATCCTGGTGCGAGGCGAAGATGTACTTCAACTGCTTGAACGGGAAGTACTTGTGCATGGCCATGATCAGGGCGTTGTAGGTCATGTTGCCGGCCGGATCGATGAGGGCGCCCTCCCCCTTCGACACGATGAGGAACTGGTTGGCCTGCACGGCGGAACTGCCGGTATCGTCCACCAGGTCGTTGAACATCAGGCAGACGTGGTCGCCGTCGTTGTAGAGTTCGATCGCCATTGCTCGCGCCTTTTTCCGTCAATCAATTTCTTTTTAGACCGGGCACCATGTATTTGATCGCCATCGGTTATGCCTACGTCATCCTGCTGGTGGCCCTGGCCTCAGGCAGCCTGCTGTCTGGGCTTTCAGTCGCCTTCTTCCTGGGGGTGCTGCCCCTGTGGGCGTTCATCCGCCTGACTTCCCGCGCATCGCGCCGGCGCTCAGTGGCCCTGTCCGTCCATCCAGCTTCCGGAAAGGAAGCCGGCTACCCAGACGGTGAGCACGCCGAGGCCGATCAATAGGGCCTGCTGCGCCGTGTGTCCAAGTTCGGCCCGCTTGTGCAGGCTGGGAATCAGGTCCGCCACCGCCACGTAGATCATGCCGGAAGCGGCCAGTGCCAGCATGTAGGGCAGGATCTCGTGCAGGGGCGCCAGCAGGAAATAGCCCAGCAGGGCACCGGCGAGCATGGCGGCGCTAGACAGCAGGTTCAACAGCAACGCCTTGCCCTTGCTGTAGCCGGAATGCAGAAGGATGAGGAAATCGCCCAACTCCTGGGGCACCTCGTGGGCGGCGATGGCAAAGGCGGTTACCACGCCCAGCTTCATGTCAACCATGAAGGCGGCGGCGATCATCACGCCGTCGACGAAATTGTGGACGGTGTCCCCTACCGTGATCATCAGGCCGGAGCGGCCGTGGTCGTGGGCCGGTGCTTCGGCGCCGTGGGCCTCGCAGTGCTCGGTGTGGCAGTGACGCCAGAGCACCAGTTTCTCCAGGATGAAGAAGCCGAAGATGCCGGCAAGCACCACGCCGCTGACTGCCTCGAAGCTGCCGGCGTGTTCCATGGCGTGCGGCAGGATTTCCAGGAAGGCCGCCCCCAGCAAGGCGCCGATGGCGTAGCTCACCATCACCGGCACCCAGTCCGCCTTCAGGTTCAGGGCCACGCTGGCCAGCAGCACGGACAACAGACCCCCGGCGGCGCTGGCGAGAAGGGTGGCGGCGAGCAGGCTCATGGGGGGGCTTGGCGGGAAAAGCGGCGATTCTAGCCGTTTCGCTGCGGCTGCTCGAACCAAATCAGGCTGGCCATGCGGCCGGTGATGCCATCGCGGCGGTAGGAAAAGAAGCGACTGGCATCCTTGAAGGTGCAGGCACCGCCGCCATACACCCGTTCCACGCCCACCCCGGCCAGGCGGATGCGCGCCATCATGGCGATGTCCGCCAGCCATTTGCGCGGTGTCTCGTCCAGGGTGCCGGGGAATGCGGGACGGAAGGCGATGCCGGCCATGGGATTCTGCATGACGAAGGCTTCCCGCACCTCCGGGCCGACCTCGAAGCTGTCCGGCCCGATGGCCGGGCCCAGCCAGGCCAGGAGCTTGCCGGGTTCCACGCCCATGGCCCGTACGGTTTCCTCCAGCACGCCGCCCGCCAGGCCTCGCCAGCCGGCATGGGCGGCGGCCACGACCGTGCCCGCCTCGTTGCAGAACAGCACAGGCAGGCAGTCGGCGGTAAGGACCGCGCAGACCTGGCCGGGCAGCCGGGTGAAACTGGCGTCGGCCTCGGGGGTGATTTCACCCCCCTGGAATGGACAAGCGTCGGGACGATTCTCGCCACCCCAGTCTTTATGCCCTTCAGGGTGCTCCCCGCCAGCGGGGAAGGAACGCCCTCCTCCTCGATCTGTGTGGGGGCGCGCGGCGGGGAGAGCCAGTTCGAACACCCGCGTCCCGTGCACCTGGTTGAGCCACAGCGGTTCCGCAGGCAGCGCTTCACCCAGGATGCGCCTGTTCTCCGCCACCGCGACCGGATCGTCGCCCACATGGCCGGCCGGGTTGAGGCTGTCGTGGGGAGGCCGGCTGACGCCGCCGGCGCGGGTGGTCATGAGCGCCCGCACGTTTGCGGGCGCCGGCCAGTCGGGCACGATCCAGTCAGGATGCATCCCGCCGCTCCAGGGTTTCCAATAGTTCGGCGAAGTCGGGCGGCGGCGGCGCCTCCCACTCCAGATACTCGCCGGTGACCGGGTGGGTGAGGCCCAGGCGCACGGCATGCAGGGCCTGGCGGTGAAAGTTGAGGGTAGTGCCGGCGCGCCGGCCGCGATAGACCGGATCCCCCATCAGGGGATGGCCCAGGTGGCCAAGGTGCACCCGGATCTGGTGCGTGCGGCCCGTGGCCAGGCGGCACTCCACCCAGGCGGCGTAGTGGAACTGGCGCAGCACCTTCCAGTAGGTCAGGGCCGGCTTCGTGCCGGGAGCGCCTTCAGCGAGCACCGCCATCCTGGTGCGTTGGGTGGGGTGGCGGCCGATGGGGGCCTCCACCTGCCCCTCCGCGCGATCGAACACGCCCAGGGCCACTGCCCAGTAGACCCGCTTCACCCCCCGGGCCTGGAGGTCGCGCACCAGTTGCGTCTGCGCTTCCAGGGTCTTGGCCACCACCATGAGACCGGAAGTGTCCTTGTCCAGGCGGTGGACGATGCCTGCCCGGGGCAGGCCGGCGGCACCGGGCACGTGATGCAACAGGGCGTTTAGCAGGGTGCCCTCCCAGTTGCCGGCACCGGGATGGGTCACCAGCCCCGCAGGCTTGTCGATGACCAGGATCGCATCGTCCTCATGGACGATGGGAAAGGAAATGGCTTCGGCCTTGAATGCGGTTTCCTCGGGCAAAGCCTCGGGAGTCACGGTCACGGCCTCGCCGCCCCAGACCTTCTGCCTGCGGCTGGTTGCAGCGCCGGCGAGAAGCACTTGGCCGCCATCGATCCAGCCTTGCAGTCGGCTGCGGGAATACTCGGGCAGCAGTTCGGCCAGGCTCTGATCCAGCCGCTTACCGGCATGCTCAGCCGGAATGATGAGGTGTCGCACGGGTGGCATCGACGGCGGCTCGGGGTGAACGGCCAGCGGATGGGTATAATCCGCCGGTCTTTTTGGGGATTGAAATGCCGCGAATTCTAGCCTTCCTGATGGCCCTGAGCCTCCTCGCAGGTTGTGGCCTGCTGCCGGAGCAAATCGACGAGACCAAGAACTGGTCAGCCTCCAAGCTGTATTACTCTGCCAAGGAAGCCCTCTCGGAAGGCAACTACGAGCGGGCGATCAAGCTGTTCGAGAACCTGGAAGCCCGCTACCCCTACGGTGCCTACGCCCAACAGGCACAACTGGAGGTGGCCTACGCCTACTACAAGGACAACGAACCCGCTTCCGCCATCGCCGCCTGCGAGCGCTTCATCAAGCTGCACCCCAACCATCCCCACGTGGATTACGCCTACTACCTGCGCGGTCTGGCCAATTTCGTCGAGGACCAGAGCTTCTTCGCCAGCTTCGGCGACCAGGACATGAGCGACCGGGATCCCAAGTCCGCGCGCGAGGCCTTTGAAGCATTCCAGCAACTGGCCACCCGTTTCCCGGAAAGCAAGTACACGCCGGATGCCGTGGCGCGCATGAAATACCTGGTCAATGCCCTGGCCTCCAGCGAAGTTCATGTGGCCAGCTACTATTACAAGCGCGGCGCCTACGTGGCCGCGGCCAACCGCGGAAAACACGTACTGGAGAACTACCGGCAGTCGCCCGCCCTGGAAGAGGCGCTGGCCATCATGGCGAAAAGCTACGAAAAGCTCGGCCTGAATGACCTGCGTGACGATGCCCTGCGCGTGCTCAAGCTGAACTTCCCCAAGAGTCCCTACGTGAGCGGCGAACTGAAGGTCAGGGAAAAGGCCTGGTGGAAGTTCTGGTAGTTGTCAGTCGTCAGTTGGCGGTAGGCAGTAATTTCTGACAACCGGCCACTGACAACTCGATTCATGGTCGCCCACGCCCTTACCCTGTCCCCTGACGATGCGGAATCCTGGCTGGCCAGCCTGGAAGAACGCTACCCGCCTGATCAACGCGCGTTGCTGAAGCAGGCCACAGAGTGGCTCGCAGAGCACGCAGGCGAGGAGAAGGCCGATACCGGCGAGTCTCTGCTGGCCCACGGCCTGGGCACAGCGGCGGTCCTGGCGGGAATGCGCTTCGATGCGGAGACCGTTGCCGCCGCCCTGCTCTGCGGACTGCCGGAAAAGACCCTCAAGCGGGATACCCTGCTGGCTCGCTTCGGCCCCCATCTCACTGCTCTGGTGGAAGGCGCCGCCAAGCTCTCGCGCATGGACCACCTGTTCACCCAGATCAACGCCGAGGGCAGCCAGAGCGAGGCGCTGCGCCAGATGCTGCTGGCCATGACCGACGACATCCGCGTCGTGTTCATCAAGTTGGCAGAACGCACCCAGGCCTTGCGGGAGCTGGCAGACCAGGAGGAATCCCGCCGCCGCAAGGTGGCCACGGACGTGCGCGAGCTCTATGCGCCCCTGGCCAACCGTCTGGGAGTCTGGCAGCTGAAATGGGAACTGGAGGATCTTTCCTGCCGCTACCTGGAACCGGACACCTACCGGCAGATCGCCAAGCTGCTCGACGAGCGCCGCCTGGACCGGGAGTGGTACATCGAGCAGGTCATCAAGCAGCTCTCGTCGGCCCTGGAGGCAGACGGTCTCGCCGACTTCTCGGTCAGCGGCCGGCCGAAGCACATCGCCAGCATCCTGGCCAAGATGCACAAGAAGCGGCTGTCCTTCGACGAGGTCTATGACGTGCGTGCCCTGCGCGTGCTGGTCCGTGACGTCAAGGACTGCTTCCATGTCCTCGGCCTGGTGCACAGCCTGTGGCAACCCATTCCCGGCCAGTTCGACGACTACATCTCGCGGCCCAAGGGCAATGGCTACAAGAGCCTGCATACCGCAGTGGTAGGTCCCGAGAACAAGGCTCTTGAAGTCCAGATCCGCACCTTCGACATGCACCAGGAGGCTGAGCTGGGCGTGGCCGCACACTGGCGCTATAAGGAAGGCGGCAAGGGCGACGGCGTGCAGGACAAGATTGCCTGGCTGCGCCAGCTACTGGCCTGGAAGCAGGAAGTGGCCGACAGTCACGAACTGGCCCAGCACTTCCGCAATGAGCTGTTCCAGGACGAGGTCTTCGTGCTCACTCCCCAGGGTAAGGTGGTGGCCCTGGCCGCCGGTGCCACGCCCCTGGACTTCGCCTACGCGGTGCACACCGAGTTGGGCCATCGCTGTCGCGGCGCCAAGGTGGACGGCGTGCTCGTGCCCCTGGATACCGCCCTGGCCACCGGCCAGCGCGTGGAGATCCTCACCGTCAAGCAGGGCGGTCCCAGCCGCGACTGGCTCAACCCCCACCTGGGGGTGCTGAAGACCCACCGCGCCCGCGCCAAGGTACGCCAATGGTTCAAGCAGCAGGACCACGACACCCATGTTCAGGAAGGACGGGACCTGCTGGAGCGCGAGTTGCACCGGCTGAACCTGAACAACGTCAACCTGGACAAGATCGCCGTCCGCCTGAAGTTCACCGGCATGGACGAACTCTGCGCCGCCCTGGGCCGCGGCGACCTGGGCATCGGCCAACTCGACCGGGCGCTGCAGGACGAATTCATCCCGGTCCCGGAGAAACCCCTGATCGCCGCCTCCCGGCGCCGTGCCGACGCGGGTGGCGTGCTGGTGGAGGGCGAACCGGGCCTGCTCACCCAGATGGCGGGCTGCTGCAAGCCGGCGCCGCCGGACACCATCGTCGGCTATACCACCCAGGGCCACGGTGTCACCATCCACCGAGCCGACTGCCCCCTGGTGGCCCACCTGCCCAAGGAGAAAATGGCCCGGCTGTTGCGCGCTGAATGGGGTGGCCAAGCCGACCAGGTGTTCGCAGTGGATGTGGAATTGCTGGCCCAGGACCGGCCCGGCCTGTTGAAGGATGTCTCGGAAATCCTCTCCCAGGAGAAGATCAACGTCATTCGCGTCAGCACCCTCTCCCAGCACGAAACCGCGCGCATGGAATTCACTCTGGAGGTGCGCGACCTGTCCCAGCTTACCCGCTTCCTTGCCCGGGCCGGCCATGTCCGCGGCATGCACGAAGCGCGAAGAAAATAGCTCCGCCCCCTGTTTTCCATGACCCTTCCGAGGGTAAGCTTAAGCATTTTCGCTCAAACCACTTACCCGGGAGGATTCATGCAGCGTTCAATTCCGTTTATCGCCCTGCTCCTGTTGTCCTCCGTCTGCCAGGCTCAGTCCTCCTGGCGCCTGTCTCAGGACAACCGCATGGTCATCGCAGTGGGCAAGGTGGAACGGAATCTGGTGCTGACAGAAATGCGGGAATACCTGCATGGGCTGCATAACATCCAACATGCCATGGCGCGCAAGGACATGAAGGGCCTGGCACTCCTGGCGAATGACATGGCACCCAAGTTGGAGCGCCTGCCTGCGTCCCTCAGGGAACGCTTCCCCGAGGAGTTCACACAGTTGGCCATCGCCCAGAAGGAAGCCTTCCAGTCCCTGGCCCACATCGGGGATAACAAGGGCGAGATCAGCGCCGCGCTGGAACAGACAGCCGAGATCATCACCTACTGCTCGGGCTGTCATGACACCTACCGCTTCGAGGTCATGGCACCCAAACCCAGCAGCGGCAAGGGCTTACGCCACCAGGGCGGCCGCTGAGCCGGCCCGGCGCGCCAACAGCTGCCGGGCCAGATCCAGATCACGGGGGTAGGTGACCTTGAGGTTGCCCGGGTCGCTTTCCACTAATTTGGGCGAATGCCCCAGCAATTCCAGCGCAGATGCCTCGTCGGTGACCTGATTGCCGGCGCTTTCGAGAGCCTGGCGCAGTAGTCCGTGACGGAACATCTGCGGCGTCTGGGCGCCCCACAGCCCTGCGCGGGGCACGGTCTCGGCGATACGGCCGGCAGGCCCCTGGCGCTTCAGGGTGTCCGCCACCGGCACGGCCAGGATGCCGCCCACCGGGTCGTCGTCCAGTTCGGAGATCAGCCTGTCCAACAGTGTCCACGTCAGGCAGGGACGTGCGGCATCGTGCACCAGCACCCAGTCCTCAGTCGCCACCTCGCCGGCGATGGCGGCCAAACCGTTCAGTACGCTTTCCGCCCGAGTGGCGCCGCCCCGGCGCAGGACCGTCAGTTTGGCGAAGCCTGACCAGTCGTAGTTCGCCCACCAGCCATCCTCCGCAGAGATCACCACGTAACAGCCATCGATGCCAGGATGTTCCTCGAAAGCGCGCAAGGCATGCCAGATCATGGGCCGGCCGAGGAGGTCCAGGTACTGCTTGGGATGCGCCGCGCCCATGCGGGCGCCCACACCGGCGGCGGGCAGGAGGGCGAAGTGTCGCGACATGACTTGTATGGGGCGGGAAGTGCCCTAGATTCTAATTGAGAGCCATGAGATGAGAGGGAGTCTTCCATGATGAGTGTTCGACCGCCCGCGGTGGCAGGGATGTTCTATCCCGGCGATGCCAATGAGTTACGGCAGATGATTCAAGTGTGTTTCGGCCGCGCGCGTGTCATACCCGGGTTGCGCCCCAAGGCTTTGATCGTGCCTCATGCCGGTTATGTTTATTCGGGGCCTGTGGCAGCTTCCGCCTATGCCCTGCTGGAATCCCTGCGCAGCGTGATACGGCGGGTCATCCTGCTGGGTCCCGTGCACCGGGTGTGGGTACCGGGGCTGGCTCTACCCGGCGTCGGCGCCTTCGCCACGCCGTTGGGAACGATACCCCTCGATCAGACGGCCATCGCGCGCATCGCCGACCTGCCGCAGGTTGAAGTGTCCGCAGCCGCCCACGCCCAGGAGCATTCCCTAGAGGTCCACCTGCCCTTCCTGCAGAGCGTGCTGGGAAATTTCGATCTGGTGCCCCTGGCGGTAGGCGAGGCCAGTGCCGAGGAGGTCGCAGAGGTGCTGGATCGCCTGTGGGGCGGCGAGGAAACCCTCATCGTGGTGAGTTCCGACCTGTCCCACTTCCTGCCCCACCAGGATGCCGAACGCATAGACCACGCTACCGCCCAGGCCATACTGAGACTGGACAGCCACCTGGATGGCCAGCAAGCGTGCGGCGCCTACCCGATCAACGGCCTCATGCTGGCGGCCAAGCGGCGCGGCCTGGAGGCGCATGTGCTCGACCTGCGCAATTCCGGCGATACCGCTGGTGACCATCGCCGGGTTGTGGGCTACGGGGCCTTCGCCTTTTCCGAGCCGCCCCGGGAGAAACCGCATGCCATCTGAGACCCTTTCCAGCACCGCCGAGCGCGGCAAATGGCTGATCAGCCTGGCCCGCGCCGCCATCGCGCGCAAATGGGGCGCACAGGGCGCGGAAACAAGCCCGCGCCCGGCGTGGCTGCAGGAGCCCGGCGCAGTCTTCGTCACCCTCACCCGACATGGCGAACTGCGCGGTTGCATCGGCTCCCTGGAAGCCCACCGTCCGCTGGCGAAGGACCTGGAAGCCAACGCACATGCCGCCGCCTTCGATGACCCGCGATTTCCGCCCCTGACAGCCGAGGAATGGCCTGCCACCCGGGTGGAGGTGTCCGTCCTCTCCAAGGCCGAGCCCATGCATTTCAAGGACGAGACGGATGCCCTGGCGCAGCTGCGTCCCGGCATCGATGGCGTGATCCTGGAATACGGCTGGCATCGCGCCACTTTCCTGCCGCAGGTCTGGGACCAGTTGCCCGATGCGCATGAATTCCTTGCTCATCTCAAGCGCAAGGCCGGTCTCGCTCCGGATTTCTGGGCTGAAGACATCCGGCTTGCCCGCTATGGCGTGGAGAAATATAAGGAAGATCCATCATGACCCTGCCCGAAACCAGCCATCCCGCCCGTTGGTGGCATACCCTGGACGACGGGCGCATCCAGTGCGACCTCTGCCCGCGCGACTGCAAGCTGCACGAAGGCCAGCGCGGCGCCTGCTTTGTACGCAAGATGGAAAACGGCGGCATGGTGCTCACCACCTACGGTCGCAGTTCCGGCTTCTGCGTCGACCCGATCGAGAAGAAGCCGCTCAACCACTTCTACCCCGGCAGTTCGGTGCTCTCCTTCGGCACCGCCGGCTGCAACCTGGCGTGCAAGTTCTGCCAGAACTGGGACATCTCGAAATCCAAGGACATGGACCGGCTCATGGAGTCCGCCGGCCCGGAAAAGATCGCCCGCGTCGCGCAACGTCTGGCGTGCAGGAGCGTGGCCTTCACCTACAACGACCCGGTGATTTTCGCCGAGTACGCCCTGGACACCGCCGAGGCCTGCCATGCCCAGGGCATCCGGACCGTGGCGGTCACCGCCGGCTACATCCATCGCGAACCCATGGTGGAGTTCTACGCCAGGATGGATGCGGCCAATATCGACCTCAAAGGTTTTACGAACGATTTTTATGTCAAATATTGTGCCGGGCAGTTGCAGCCCATCCTGGATACCCTGGTCTACCTGAAGCACAACACCCAGACCTGGTTCGAACTCACCACCCTGCTGATTCCCACGCTGAACGACTCGGACGGGGAAATCCGCGCCTTGTCCGAGTGGGTAGCAAAGGAACTGGGGCCGGACGTGCCACTCCACTTCACCGCCTTCCACCCGGACTGGAAGATGCGGGATATCCCCCCCACCCCACCCTCCACCCTATCCCATGCCCGTCGTATCGCGCGAGAAGCCGGCCTGCACTATGTGTACACCGGCAACGTTCACGATCCGGAGGGCGGCACCACCTTCTGCCCCAAATGCCACAGCCCCCTGGTGGTTCGCGACTGGTACGAAATCCTGTCCTACCAACTTACGGATGATGGCCATTGCCCGAAGTGCGGCACCGCCATCGCCGGGCGCTTCGATAAATTCGGCACGCCCTTCGGCGCCCGGCAAATACCCGTGTCCATGGCAATGATGGCGTAAACGTGGGTTTTCCGGAGCCCCGATGGAATGCTGCATTCAATCGTTGCTGGCGAACAGCGCGTCCGTGAGCGGCACCCTTTTCTGCCACCACTTGCCCGTGTAGGGGTTGCGGTAGCTGTTGAGGCGTGGATCGGGCTTGAGGTTGACGCTGACCGGCTCCGCCCCGCCGCGGGGCAGCCTGGCCACCTGGCCAGGGATGACGGCACCCTGTTGGGCCAGCCCCTGGGCAGCGACGAACAGCAGGATCGCGAGTTGTTCCGAGTACATGTTTGCCTCCATCGGTTTCCCGGCACGCGCCGGACACCCCGAAGGCTAGGCGGCGGCCTTTGCCGCTGTTAGCAACCGGGTTGCAACCCGGAAGGCCGACCGAGCGGGCCAACCCGGTTGGTGTCCGGCAGGTCGATGAGAGGCTATTCTGAATTCCAAGTCACCCTAAGGCGCGGCGGCATCGCTGCCGTTAAGAGCCAGACAGTTCGCGATGCACGGACCGGCAAGGTCCGCGGAAAAAGGAGAAGGTCCATGTCTTTTCTTCAGGAGCAATGGCAATCCCACGGCCGCCAGCTCAGCCCGGCACGGCGCTACAGCAGCCAGCGCGAGTTCGAGGCCGACTGGGTCGGCCGGCTGCGTCGTCGCTACGGGCTGTCCCAGGAAGCCCTGGCGGTGCTGGCCAGCGTCTCGGTCACCACGGTGCAGAACTGGGAAAACCCCGGCAGCCGCAAGAATATCGCCCCCCACAACCAGGATCGCCTGCGCGACATCGAACGCGAATTGTGGATCAAGTCCCACGTCACCCTGCTGGACCCCTGCCCGCCCTTCATCCGCGCCCTCTACGACCTGCTCTCCGGTAACCGGGACGCCAGTGCCCAGGGCCTGGCCGAGTACCTGGTGGCGAGCATGGATGCCAACGATCCGGAGCGCCCTCGCCTGCTGCACTGGGCCGGCCTGACCCACAGCATCGCCGATCCCGCCTCGGCCAAAGCACGGGAATACCAGCAGGCTGCCCTGGCCGCCCTGGGCAAGCACGTCACGCCCCTGTCGGCGGCCATCGAGAATGAAATCCTGGGCAGCCAGTTCGAGGATCTGCTGGCCCTGCCGGACAGCCCGGACCGCAAGGAAATGGGCCGCCACCTGGTGGACGCCTGCCGGCGCCTGCACCAGCGCGACCACCAGCCCGCCTACCTGTGGAACGCCCTGGAGGTGGCCTGCCGCACGCCCCTGGCCGCCGCCCTCCAATACGAGTTGCTGGGCGAGTTGACCACCGGCCTCGGCGAAGCCGCCGTGCGGCGCCGGGTGCTGACGGACAGCGTCTACGAAGCGGTGCGGCCGGCCTTCGCCGCCGCCGAATCCGCGTCGGTCAATTGAACGAGGTGGAGACGATCATGACCGCCAAGTTCAAATTCCTCGCCGCCCTGCTGATCCTGCTGGCAAGCTGGACCGGACAGGTTCGGGCGGACCAGGCGCCGCCGCCCCAGACTGACCAGGTTGTTGTCAACACCGATTCCGAGCGCGTCGAAGCGCCGGATCGCTTGGCCTGGCAACGGGTGGGTTCGCCCCTCACCCTGGAAGGCTGATTCAACCTACAAACGGCAGTTGGACGCGCCCGATGGGGCGTTCAGGCGGGTGGCTGGCGCGACGCGACGACGCCGCATGCCGGGGCCTGCAAGGAGGAGCAACAAAGCCAGACGCCCGCCTGAACGTTCCAGCGGGTGTGTAGCGGGCTCACCCGATAGGTGAGCCCTGCCGAAGGGCAGAGCGTCAATATTCATGCGGCATATCAGGGGATAAGAAGCGGTCAACCGCCGTTTCTAGGTTCAACCGCAAACCGAAATCCCGCGCCGTGGCGCGGGGTTTTCCATTACAGGCAGTGGGAAGCCAGACCGTCGGCCAGCTTGGGCTCGAACCAGGTTGACTTGGGCGGCATGACCTCGTTGGCGTCGGCCACGGCCATCAGGTCTTCCATGCTGGTGGCGTGCAGCGAAAAGGCCAGGGCCATCTCGCCGGAATCCACCCGCTTCTCCAGTTCGGCCAGGCCGCGGATGCCGCCAACGAAGTCGATGCGCTTGTCCCGGCGCGGATCATTGATACCCAGGATCGGGGCGATCAGGTTGTCCTGGAGCAGGCTCACGTCCAGACGGGCCACCGGGTCCTGGTGGGGGATCAGGTCGGCGCGGATGGTGAGGCGCATCCAGCGGCCGTTGAGGTAGAGGCCGAATTCGCCGGCACGGGACGGCTTCACCGCCGCGTCTTCCATCTCAATCATGAAGCTCTCCGCCACACGGGCCATGAACTCGGGCTCGGCCAAGCCGTTCAGGTCCTTGATGACCCGGTTGTAATCCATGATGCGCATCTGGTGGTGGGGGAAGATCACCGACAGGAAGTAGTTGTAGGCCTCGTTCCCGCTGTGACTGGGGTTCGCCGCCTTGCGAGCGGCGCACACCCGGGAGGCGGCGGCGGAGCGGTGGTGGCCGTCGGCGATGTAGAGGGCGGGCATGGCGTCGAAGAGTTCGGTGAGGCGCGAGATGGTGGCGGCATCGCGGATCACCCACAAGGTGTGGCGCACGCCCGACTCTGCCACGCCGTCGGCATCCGGCACCTGTTGGGTGGCGGCAGCCAGGATGCTGTCCACCTCGGGCTGGTGGGGATAGGCCAGCAACACCGGGCCGGTCTGGGCGTTGAGGGCATCCACCTGGCGCACCCGGTCGTCTTCCTTGTCCGGCCGGGTGAACTCGTGCTTGCGGATGCGGTTGGTGTCGTAGTCGGCGACGCTGGCGGCGGCCACCAGGCCCACCTGGACGTGCTCGCCCATCATCAGCCGGTAGGCGTAGAAGCAGGCCTGGCCGTCCTGTTTGAGGATGCCGGCGTCCAGCATCTTCTTCAGGTTCTCGGCGGCCTTGGCGTAGACCTGGGGCCCATAGGGGTCGGTGCCCGGCGGCAGGTCGATCTCCGGCTTCGAGATGTGCAGGAAACTCCATGGCCGGCCTTCCACGAGGACGCGGGCCTCCTCGGTATTGAGCACGTCGTAGGGTGGCGCGATGACCTCCGGGGCGCGACCCGTGGCGGGTCGGAGGGCTGGGAAGGGGCGGACAAGGGACATGGGGTTTTCCTGACGGCGAAAATGGCGCATTTTACCGTCCCGACCCGGTTTTGCCGCTCACCACGACACATGTCCGTCCGCCACCTCAACACCACCCAACAAAACCGCCTGGACTGGCTGCTACAGACGGCCTACATGGCTTGGCGGTTGTTCGTGAAGAACGAACTCCAGAACCACGCCGCCGCCACCGCCTTCTATTTCCTGCTTTCCGCCGCGCCTCTGGTGCTGCTGCTCACCTATGCCGCCCAGTACCTGGCCAGATTGGCGGAAACCTCTGTGCCCGCGGTCATGCTCCTCGCCGCCCTTTACGAGGAGTTCCGGCTCGACGAACTCGCCAGCCTGGGCGTCATCCCGCAAAAGGCCCAGATCACCGCCGGCGGTGTCGGCCTGCTCACCTTGCTGCTTTCCTCAAGAGGGCTGGTCAACGCCCTGCAAAGCGCCTTTAGGGTGATCTTTCCCGACGATTCGAAGCGCCCCTTCGTGCTCAACTGGATCCTGCCACTGGTGATCATTCCCGTGGTGTTCGGCCTGGTGGTGCTGGCGGTTGTGGCCCAGGCCAGCCTGACCTACTTCGCCAGCATCGATCTGCTGGGCGCGGGCCGCGGCGCCCTACTCAAGAGTCTCAACACCCTCCTCGCCCTTCTGGCGGTATGGGGGATGATCTACATGGCCCTGCGCCGGTTGCCCCTGTCGCGGCCGCCCAGGCGCCCCACCCTGATGGTCAGCGCCCTGGCCACCCTGACCCTGGCCACTCTGTTCTACGGCTTCGGCCTGTTCTTCCAGGTTGAGAAATACCAGCCGGTCTACGGCGCCCTGGGTGGCGTGGTGTTCATCCTCATCGGCGTCTACTTCGCCTGCCTGGCCTTCTATTTCTGGGCACAGTTCCTCTATGCCCTGGCCAAGGTGGACGTCGCCGCGCTGGAAAAACTCTTCCTCGGCGGCGAAGGCCGCGGCGCCAACCGGCTGGAAGCCATTGTCTTCGCCCGCGCCAACCGCCTCCTGGCCAAGTACGGTCGCCACTACGCCCCGGGCGATACGCTCATCGCCGAAGGCGATACCGCCCAGGATGCCTACTTCCTCTACGCTGGCCAGGTCGCCGTCTACAAGCGCTTCCCGGACGGGGAAAGGCATCTCACCGACATGGACGAAGGCAGTCTCTTCGGCGAGATGGCCTATATCCTCGACGAATCCCGTACCGCCACGGTGCGGGCGAAGACCGAGGTCACTGCCCTGGTCCTGCCGCCGCAGATGCTGGAAGAACTGATGCGTTTTTCCGCGCCGCTGTCGCGCAGGATCATCGGCAGCCTGGCCCAGCGGCTGATGCGCATGAATCAGGCAGCCGGGTAAACGCGCCCATGCCCCTGGCCTTCGCGGCACCTGCGAAATAGCCACCTGGCGAAACAAGAACGCCCCCGGAGGGGCGTCGATGCGTTTCAGGCATCAAGGCCTGGCTATTTGGCCGGTGGAGCAGCCGGCTGCGGGGCCGGTACCTGCCACATCTTGCTCCAGGCATTGGGGTCGAACGGGTTGAACGCCGGGCCTGCGGCCGGTGCCGCCGCCCCGGGCGCCAGGCCGGGAATTGCGAACATCTGCGTCCAAGCATTCGGGTCAAAGATATTGAATGTCGTGCCGTACGGCGTCGGATATGCGCCCGTTGCCGGGGCCGGCGCCGCGGGGGGCGTCACGGTGGGAACCGGATAGGTCAGTAAGCCTTTCCACAGGTCGCCATAGGAGCCCGGGTTCAAGCCGGCGCCCAGCCAGCCCAGGTACATGCCCGGGTTCATGGTGTTGACGCCGGCCCTCAACCATTGCGGATCCAGCGGCGACATCATCCACTTGAGATACATGCCCGGGTTGATGGACTGCAGCATCAAGTTCATCACCTTGGGATCCAACGGCGCCATCAGCCAGCGCATCATCTTGCCCGGGTCGGAGAACTGGGTGAGCAGCGCGGTGTAGAAGTTGGGATCCATGCTGGCGGTCAGCCACTTCATGTACACGTTGGGATCGGTCATGAGCGGCATCCAGGCACCGAACGTGGCCGGATTCATCATGCTGTTCGCCATATAGGCCCACATGGACGGATCCAGCATCTGCAGGCCCAGCGCGGTGTAGAAGCCGGGTTCGGTAACGGCCGTGGCGAAGGGTACGAACTGCTTCGGATCCTTCAGTGCATTCGGGTTGCGGGTGAAGTCCCACATGCTTTGCGCCCAGGCATCCGGTGTCTTCGGCATGTCTTTCGGGGGCACGTCGGCAGCGATGGACACGCCGGAAACGGTGAACGCCATCGCGATCAGTAACGTTCTGAGTTTCATGATTGGTCTCCTTGAAGCGCTTTGGGAAGGCGTGCTTCCTGTCTTTTTATAGCACCGGAGATGTCAAGACCCGCTTGCACGAAGAGGTACATATTTGAGTAATTTATTTAAATTATTAACATAACAGTTTGTTTTTATATTGCATTTCTGATGTATTTCGCCAGGTAACCTCCCCGCCCTTTAGGGAGAGGAGGCCCGGAAGCGAACTCACACCGCGGGCATGACCGGGGTGAGTTTCCAGATTTCGGCGTTGTAGTCCGTCATGGTGCGGTCCGTGGAAAACTTGCCGCTGCCGGCGGTGTTCAGGATGCTCATGCGCGTCCAGCTGTCCCGGTCGCGGTAGGCCCGGGCCACGCGTTCCTGGGCGTCCACGAAGGCGCGAAAGTCCGCGGCCACCAGCCAGGGGTCATGCGGGCTGCGTATGGCCTGGACGATGGGATCGAACAGGCCAGGATCGAGGGCATTGAAGTGGCCGGACTCCAGCAACGCCATGACCCGTTTCAGGTCCTTGTCCGCCGCGATCAGGGCATTGGGGTCGTAATGGGCCCGCGCCGCCTCCACCTGCTCGGCGGTCAGACCGAACAGGAAGAAATTGGCGTCGCCTACTTCCTCCCGGATCTCGATGTTGGCGCCATCCAGGGTGCCGATGGTGACGGCGCCATTCATCATGAACTTCATGTTGCCGGTGCCGGAGGCTTCCTTGCCGGCGGTGGAAATCTGCTCCGACAGGTCGGTTCCAGGGGCGATGACTTCCATGGCAGACACACGGTAGTTGGGCAGGAAGGCCAGCTTGAGGCGCTCTCCAATGTCAGGGTCGTTGTTGACCCTGTCCGCCACCTTGCAGACCAGGCTGATGATGCGCTTGGCCATGAAGTAGCCCGGCGCCGCCTTGCCGCCGATCAGTACGCAGCGCGGTGTCCAGTCGGCATCCTCGCCCTGCTTGAGGCGGGCGTAGAGGTGGATGACATGCAGGACGTTGAGAAGTTGGCGCTTGTATTCGTGGATGCGCTTCACCTGCACGTCGAACAGGGCATCCGGGTCGAATTCCACGCCACAATCCCGCATCACCAGTTCCGCCAGGCGCACCTTGTTGGCGCGCTTCACCTCATGCCAGCGGGCGCGGAAATCGGGCGCCTCGGCATGGGGAATCAGACAGCGCAGTTCGTCCAGGCGCGTGACCCAGCCTTCGCCGATTGTTTCGTCGAGCAGACTGGCCAGGCCGGGGTTGGCGGAAGCCAGCCAGCGGCGCTGGGTGACGCCGTTGGTCTTGTTGTTGAACTTGTGCGGCCACAGCTCGAAGAAGTCGCGAAACAGGCCCTTCTTCAGCAGATCGGAGTGGAGTTCGGCCACGCCGTTGACCGAGAAGCTGCCGACGATGGCCAGATAGGCCATGCGCACCTGGGGGTCATGCCCTTCCTCGATCAGGGACATGCGGGTCAGGCGCGCGCCGTCGCCCGGCCAGCGCCGCGCCACTTCCACCAGGAAACGCGCGTTGATCTCGTAGATGATCTCCAGGATGCGCGGCAGCAGTTGGCCGAACAGGCGGACCGGCCATTTTTCCAGGGCCTCGGGCAGCAGGGTGTGGTTGGTGTAGGCCATGGTGCGGCGGGTGATGCCCCAGGCCGCGTCCCATTCCAGGCCGCGCTCGTCCATGAGCAGGCGCATCAGTTCCGCCACCGCGATGGTGGGATGGGTGTCGTTGAGCTGGAAGCAGTTCTTGTCGGCGAAGCGGGCGTAATCCTTGCCATGGTATTGCTCCCAGCGGGCCAGCACGTCCTGGAGGCTGGCCGAGGCCAGGAAGTACTGCTGGCGCAGGCGAAGCTCCTTGCCGTTTTCGCTGCTGTCGTTGGGGTACAGCACCATGGTGATGTTCTCTGCGGCATTCTTGGCCGCCACAGACTCGGTGTAGGAGCCGGCGTTGAACTCGTCCAGGTCGAATTCGTCGGTGGCCGCGGCGCTCCAGAGGCGCAGGACGTTGACGGTGCTGTTGCGGTAGCCCGGGATGGGGGTGTCGTAGGGCACGGCCAGCACGTCGTGGGTGTCCACCCAGCGCACGTGCATGCGGCCAGCGGCATCGTGGTAGGTCTCGGTGCGGCCGCCATACTGGACGCGCCGGGTGTGTTCCGGCCTCTCCAGCTCCCAGGGATTGCCTTCCCGCAGCCAGTGGTCCGGCTCCTCCACCTGGCGGCCGTTCTCGATGTGCTGGCGGAACATGCCGTATTCGTAGCGGATGCCGTAGCCCATCACCGGCAATTGCAGGGTGGCGCAACTGTCGAGGAAGCAGGCCGCCAGGCGCCCCAGGCCGCCGTTGCCCAGGCCGGCGTCGTGCTCCACGTCGATCATCTCCTCCAGGTCCAGGCCCAGGCGGCGCAGGGCCGGTTCCGCCGCCTCGTCCAGCCCGAGATTCAGCAGGGCGTTGTTCAGCGTCCGCCCCATGAGGAATTCCAGGGACAGGTAATAGGCGTGCCGGGCATCGCGTTCCTCGTAGGCGTAGCGGGTACGCTTCCAGCGCTCCATGAGCCGGTCCCGCAAGGCCAACACCAGGGCCTGGTAGGGATAGTGGGTGGATCGGCAGTGCCGGTCCCGGCCGAGGAAGGTGCCGAAGTAACGGCGGATATCCAGGGCCAGGGCGGTTTCGTCCATGCCCAGCGACGGCATCTGGTACAGCTCGGTGGTAGGCCGGCTGGCGCGCATGGGCTTGAGATGGGTCGGCGAGGGGGTCGGGTTCATGTGTTCCTGGGATAGGGATCAGGCAAACAGCCTGGCAGGATAATGGGCTGGCTCAGTCGTGAAAACCTCGGCCAGTTGTTTTTCCGCCTGACGGCACCGGGCGGCTGCCAGCCCGCCACAGGGCGCGGCATGTCACTCCTCCATGAGCTCCAGGGCGTTGCCGTCAGGATCGCGCACGAACAACGCCCGGCGTCCGGAGCGACTCAGGGTGTAGGCCACCCCCGCCCGATCCAGCCGCGTTTTCATTTCCTCCCAGCCCGCCACGCCCAGCGCCGTATGCCGGTCCCGCCCGCCATGTTCCGGTCGGCCTTCAACCGGGTCAGGACTGGGTAGGTTGATGAGGTGGATCTGGCCCCGCCCCACGTCGTACCAGACGCCGGCGAAACTCATTTCCGGCCGTGCGGGATTGGGTACGAGACCCAGGAGGCCCTCGTAGAAGGCCCGGGCACGGTACAGGTCGGCCACCAGGAGGGAGGCATGCAACAGGGAAACGATTTCAGCCATGCTCTTCTAGACGAATGGAAAACAGGGTGGCGGTGACGATCATGGTGCCACCGATCCATTCGTGCATGTCCATGACCTCACCTGCGAGCCAACGGCTGGACAGGGCCGCCACCACGAGTTCGAAGAGCAGGATGACCACGGCCCGGTTGGCGGGAATGTGGGCCAGTCCGTATTGCACGGTGATGGTGGCCAGCAGCAGCGCAAGGGCAATGCCTGCCAACAGCAACCAGTTCGGCACCGCCACCATCACGACGCGGTGGACGGAGCCACCTTCCACGACGGTGAACACGGCGGCAAGGCAGACAACCCCCAGAAATACCCAGAGGGCGCGGGTTTCGATGGGAATGCCCCGGCTTTTCCTCGTCAGCACATTGTTCAAGGCGAAACCGATGCCCGACGACAGGCCCAGCCACTCGGCGCTGCTCGCGGGCAGGGGCATGCCGCCCCCGCGGTAAAGCATGACCATGGCGCCGGCAAATGAAAGGCCAATGACGGCCAAACCGGCGGTTCCTGCCCGCTCATGCAGGATGAGGCGTGCGAACAGAACGGTCCACAGCGGTGCCAGGTAGAACAGCAGCAGCACGCGCATGACCTCGCCCTCGATCACTGCCAGCACATAGGAGAGATTGGTCCACCCGGCTGTGAGGGCCACCGCCAGCAGCCAGCGGACATCGCCCTGCGCGGGCAAGCGTCGGCCTCTGGCCAGGTACAGCAGCGGCAGGATACCCAGGGAATAAGTCAGCAGGGAGGACAGGCTGCCGGAGAGGCCGGCGCTCTCCAGAAGACGGTAGGGATACCAGACCAGCCCCCAGGTTGCGGCCGCGATCAACAGACTGGCGGCGGCCAGCCCGCCTGAAGCCGAGGTTGGGGAAGCGGTGGTAGTGGGGCTCGACATATAATCCGTTACTTTCCTGTTTCGCTGCTCGCTCCGTGACCGCTCCGTGACCGCGCCATGAATCCGCGCCTCAACCAGCTCCAGCCCTATCCGTTCCAGAAACTGCGCGAAATCTTTGCCGGCGTTGTCCCCAACCCGGCACTTGCTGCCGTCAATCTTTCCATCGGCGAGCCCAAGCATGCAACGCCGGCCTTCATCAAGGAAGTCCTGACCGCGAATCTCCAGGGCCTGGCCAATTACCCCCTGACCCAGGGATCCGACGATCTGCGCCGCGCCATTGTCGACTGGTGCCGCATGCGCTATGGCACCGAACTGGACCCGGGAACCCAGATCCTGCCGGTCAACGGCAGCCGGGAAGCCCTCTTCGCCTTCGCCCAGGCGGTCATCGACCCGACCAAACACGTGAAGCGGGTGGTGTCCCCCAACCCCTTCTATCAGATCTACGAGGGCGCCGCCCTGCTGGCCGGGGCCAAACCCTACTTCCTCAACACCCTGCCGGAGAATGCCTTCCACATGGACTTCGGCTCGGTGCCGGAAGACCTGTGGGCGGACACCCACCTGCTATACGTCTGCTCGCCGGGCAACCCCACCGGCAAGGTCATGGCCCTGGACGAGTGGAAGACGGTGTTCGAGCTGGCCGACCGCCACGGCTTTGCCATCGCCGCTGATGAGTGTTACTCGGAGATCTACTTCGACGAGACCACGCCGCCCCTGGGCGCCCTGACGGCCGCGAAGCGACTGGGCCGGGGCCAGGAACGGCTGGTGGTGTTCAACAGCCTGTCCAAGCGCTCCAACGTTCCGGGCCTGCGTTCGGGCTTCGTCGCCGGAGACGCTGAACTGATCCGGCAGTTCCTGCTCTACCGCACCTACCACGGCTCCGCCATGAACCCGGCGGTACAGGCCGCCTCCGCAGCCGCCTGGCGGGACGAGGAACACGTGCGCGACAACCGGTGCCAGTATCGGGAGAAGTTCGCGGCCGTGATGCCCTTGCTGAGGGGTGCGCTGGAATTCGATGCCCCGGACGCGGCGTTCTACCTCTGGGCCAAAGTACCGGGAGGCGATGATGCGGCTTTCTCCCGCGAGCTTTACCGGCAACAGCATGTCACCGTGTTGCCCGGCAGCTTCCTGGCCCGAGAGGCCAAGGGCGTCAACCCCGGCCGGGGCTTCATCCGCATCGCCCTGGTGGACGGCCTGGGACCCTGCGTCGAGGCGGCGCACAGAATTGCTGATTTTGCCCGGAATCACTGTTAACCCATCGCATCAGACACGATCAACAACCCATTGAAGGAAATACACATGCAAGACTTGCAAGCCATCGTCGAGGAAGCCTTCGAACGCCGCGCCGACATCACCCCCCGCAACGTGGAGCCCAAGGTCAAGGATGCGGTCATGGCCGTCATCGATCTGCTGGACAAGGGCCAGCTACGCGTCGCCGAACGCACCGAGGGCCAGGCCTGGGTGACCCACCAATGGATCAAGAAGGCGGTGCTGCTGTCCTTCCGCATGGAGGACAACTTCTTCATCAAGGGCGGCTTCACCAACTATTACGACAAGGTGCCCTCCAAGTTCGCCGACTACAACAGCCGCGACTTCCGCGAGGGCGGCTTCCGCGTGGTGCCTCCCGCCGCCGCGCGCAAGGGCGCCTTCATCGCCAGGAACGTGGTGCTCATGCCCTCCTACGTGAACATCGGCGCCTACGTGGACGAAGGCACCATGGTGGACACCTGGGCCACCGTGGGTTCCTGCGCCCAGATCGGCAAGAACGTGCACCTGTCCGGCGGCGTCGGCATCGGCGGCGTACTGGAGCCGGTGCAGGCGGGCCCCACCATCATCGGCGACAACTGCTTCGTCGGCGCCCGCTCCGAGGTGGTGGAAGGGGTTGTCGTCGAGGACAACTGCGTCATCTCCATGGGCGTCTACATCGGCCAGTCCACCAAGATCTACGACCGGGAGACCGGTGAGGTCTTCTATGGCCGCGTGCCGGCAGGCTCCGTGGTGGTGAGTGGCAATCTGCCCTCCTCCGACGGCAAGTACAGCCTGTACTGCGCCGTGATCGTGAAGAAGGTGGATGCCAAGACCCTGTCCAAGGTCGGCATCAACGAACTGCTGCGCGGCATTTAAGCCAGGCGCCGGAAAGCCGTTAACGTGGGAAGGCGTCCCCGGACGCCTTCCCAATCACCCCTACCTCTGCATCATGGCCGACCTCACCACGGCGGAAGCCGAAAAGATCATTGCCAGCGTGGCGATTCCGCCCCGCCCCGCCATCGTCAACGCGGTCCTTGAAGAACGCGCCAAGTCCGAGCCGGACCTGCGCCGCATCGCCCAACTGGTCTCCACGGATGTGGGTCTGGCTGCGGCGGTGCTGAAGACCATCAACTCCCCCTTCTTCGGCCTGCGCCGGCAGGTCACCTCCATTGAGCATGGCGTCGCCATGCTGGGCATGAAGAACATCGGTGCCCTGGTCATGAGCCTGTCCCTGCGCAACACCGTGCCGACACAGGGACTGGACCGTTTCTGGGACGAAGCCGCCCGCACCGCCCTGGTGTCCGCCTACCTGGCCCAGACACTGGGGTGCACTCCCAAGGAGGATGCTCATCTGTTCGGCCTGTTCCATGACGCCGGCATCCCGCTGTTGATGCGCCGCTTCCCCAATTACCGTGAGGTGCTGAAGAAAGCCAATTCCGAGCCGGCACGCAGTTTCACCGATGTGGAAGACGCAGAACTGGGCACCAACCATGCGGTGGTGGGCGCCCTTCTGGCCAAGGGCTGGCAGTTGCCGGATCACATCCGCCTGGGCATCGGCCAGCATCATGATGTGGACGTCTTCTCCTCCCATCTGCCTGCTGATTCCCTAAACCTGATTGCCCTCATTCATCTTGCCGAGCACATCGAGAGCAGCTATTCCCGGCTCTCTGGCGACGCGGAATGGGACAAGCGCGGGACTGCCATCCTCGGCCACCTGATGCTGGGCCAGGATCAGTACGAGGAACTGGCCAAGGACGCCAAGGACATGCTGGAGGAATCCGGGCTCTAAGCCCGGCCCCGTGCCCGCCCCGGCCATGGCATGGCAGTTCTGGATCGACCGGGGCGGCACCTTTACCGACATCGTCGCCCGCGCCCCGGACGGTGGGCTGATCCAGACCAAACTGCTGTCTGAGAACCCCGCTGCCTACACCGACGCGGCCATCGCCGGCATACGCCGGATACTCGGCCTGGCGCCTGAGGCGCCCATCCCGGAGGGCATGGTCGGGTCGGTGAAGATGGGCACCACGGTGGGCACCAACACTCTCCTCACCCACAGCGGCGAGCCCACCCTGCTGGTGACCACCGCCGGTTTCGCCGACGCCCTGGTGATCGGCGACCAGGCCCGGCCGGACATCTTCGCCCTGGGCATCCGCAAGCCCGCGCCTCTTTATGTCCGGGTCATGGAGGCCGACGAGCGCGTGGCTGCGGACGGTACCGTGCTCAAGGCGCTGGACCGGGATGCGCTCATCCGGAATCTGCGCGACGCCCGGCAAGGGGGTCTGAAATCCTGTGCCATTGCCTTCCTGCATGCCTGGAAGAATCCCTCCCACGAGCTGGAAGCCGGCGAGGTCGCCCGTGAGGCGGGCTTCGAACAGGTCAGCCTGTCGCACCTGGCCAGCCCCCTCATCAAGTTCGTGCCCCGGGCCGAGACGGCCGTGCTGGACGCCGCCCTGTCGCCGCCGGTACGGCGCTATGTGGAGCAGGTGGTGGCCGCCCTGCCGGCTGACACCCGGCTGGAATTCATGCAATCCAATGGCGGCCTGGCCGACGCCGGCCATTTCCAGGGCAAGGACAGCGTGCTCTCGGGTCCCGCCGGCGGCCTCATGGGTATGGCCAAGGCGGGCATGGCGGCAGGCTTCAGCAGGCTCATCGGCTTCGACATGGGCGGCACCTCCACCGATGTCTCCCTTTTCGCCGGCGAGTTCGAACGCACCCTGGACACCCGCGTCGCCGGCCACCGCATCCGCGTGCCCATGCTGGGCGTCCACACCGTGGCGGCGGGGGGCGGCTCCATCCTGAAATTCGACGGCCAGCGCCTGCTGGTTGGGCCGGAATCCGCCGGCAGCCTGCCGGGGCCGGCCTGCTACCGCAACAGCGGCCCCCTGGCGGTGACCGATGCCAATCTGTTGCTGGGCCGCCTCCAGCCCGATTGCTTCCCGGCGGTGTTCGGCCCCGGCGGAAACCTGCCCTTGGATGCCGATACCGTGGCCGATGCCTTCCACGCCATGACGGATCGTGTGAACGCGGCCCTGGGCCTGGACTACACCCCGGAGCGGCTGGCGGCTGGCTTCCTGGACATCGCCGTGGAGCACATGGCCGACGCCATACGCCACATCACCCTGGCCCGGGGCGTGAATCCAGCCGATTTCACGCTGGTCAGCTTCGGCGGCGCCGGCGGCCAGCACGCCTGTGCCGTGGCGGCGCGGCTGGGCATTAGCCGGGCGCTGATCTCGCCCTATGCTTCGGTACTGTCGGCCTATGGCATCGGCCTGGCGGAACGGCGGAGCATCCGCCAGATCGCGGTGGAGCAGGACTTCCCCATGGCCCTCCCCGCCCTGCCCGAGGAGGGAGAGAAACGTGCCCTGTTGCGCTACAAGGGTTCTGACACCACTCTGGCCATCCCTCTGGCCGATCCCCAGGCCATGGTGGCAGCCTTCCATGCCCAGCATCAGGCCCGCTTCGGCTTTGCCGACCCCGGCCGCGCCCTGGGCTGCTCGGCCCTGGAGATCGAGACGACGGATGGCGGCGGCGAGCCGGAGCCCTTTCCCGTCATGGACCGGGAGGTAGCGCGTCCCTTCGCTCGGCGGCCGGTTCACCTGGGCGGTGCCTGGCAGGACACTGGCCTATACAGGCGGGAAGATGTGCCCGTGGGCCAGGCGCTCGCGGGCCCCGCGCTCATCGTGGATGCCGGGTCCACCCTGGTGTTGGAACCCGGCTGGCAGGTAGAAATGACCGCCCGGGGCGACCTGCTGCTAACGGCCGGCGCCCTGGCCCGGAACCGGCCCGATCCCGCCCGGCCCGACCCTGCCTGGCTCAGCCTGTTCAACCGCCGCTTCATGAGCATCGCCGAGGACATGGGCCGTGCGCTGCAGAACACCGCCCGCTCGGTGAACATCCGGGAACGTCTGGACTTCTCCTGCGCCCTGTTCGACGCAACCGGAAATCTCATCGCCAACGCCCCCCATATCCCCGTCCACCTGGGCAGCATGGGCGATTCGGTGCGCGCCATCCTTGAGCGCTTCCCGGCGGGCTCCTCCGCCATGTGCCCGGGCGACGCCTATCTCGTCAACTCCCCCTATGCCGGCGGCACCCACCTGCCCGACATCACGGTGGTGACCCCCCTCTTCGATGCGGTAGGCAGTTCGCTGCGCTACGTGGTGGCCTCCCGCGCCCACCATGCCGACGTCGGCGGCATCAGCCCCGGCTCAATGCCTGCCGGAAGCCGCTGCATCGACGAGGAAGGCTGCCTGTCCGACGGCCTGCTGCTGGTGCGCGGCGGCCGCTTCCTGGAAGCCGAAGTGCGCGCCTGGCTGGCGGCCAATCCCCACCCCGCCCGCAACCCGGACCAGAACGTGGCCGACCTCCAGGCCCAAGTGGCCGCCAACGCTTTGGGCTTGCGATTGCTGCGGGAACTGGAAGGCGAAGTGGGCGCTGCGGCGGTCACGGCTTACATGGGTTTCGTCCAGGACAACGCAGAAGCGGCGGTGAAGCGCCTGCTGGGTCGCCTGCGAGACGGGGAGTTCGAACTGGAACTGGACGAGGGCTCGCGCATCCGGGTCGTCATTCGCATCGACCACACGGCCGGCCGTGCCCGCATCGATTTCACCGGCACCAGCCCCCAGCAGGCAGGCAACCTCAACGCCCCCGCCAGCATCGCCCACTCTGCCGCGCTGTATGTGTTCCGCACCCTCATCGACGACGACATCCCCCTCAACGCCGGCGTGCTGCGCCCGCTGGAGATCCACCTGCCGCCCGGCAGCCTGCTCAATCCGTCATATCCCGCTGCAGTGGTAGCCGGCAATGTGGAGACGTCCCAGAACATCGTCGATGCCCTATACGGCGCCCTGGGGATGCTGGCAGCAAGCCAGGGCACCATGAACAACTTCAGTTTCGGCGACGGCCACCGGCAGTATTACGAGACGGTATGCGGCGGCGCCGGGGCCGGCCCCGATTTCGCAGGCGCCTCGGCTGTGCACAGCCACATGACCAATTCCCGTCTCACCGACGTGGAGGTGCTGGAGCAACAATTCCCGGTCCGGGTGGAACGCTTCGCCATCCGGCACGGCTCCGGCGGCGCAGGCCATCATCCCGGCGGCGATGGCGTTATCCGCCGAATCCGATTCCTGGAACCCATGAAGAGCAATCTGCTGGCCCTTCGCCGGCGCGTTGCCTCCTTCGGCCTGGAGGGGGGTGGCGCCGGCCAGCCTGGGCGGCAATGGGTAGAGCGACACGACGGGCGCTGCGAAGCATTGCCGGGCATGGCCGGCTTCGAATTGAACGCCGGCGATGTGTTCGTCCTGGAAACTCCGGGAGCCGGAGGATTTGGCGAGGCGGGGTGAAATTCATTTCAGGATTCCCGCATTTGTTCGATAACGTGAATGGGCAAGCCCATCAAATATTCCCCTTCCGGGAAGGATAAGGAGACAACAATGATCAATCTGCGTCAGTTCAAAGTGCGCTCCCAGTTGATATTCCTGCTGGCCGCCGTCTTTACCCTGTTCCTGATCTCCGCCTTCGTCTCCTACCAGGCGCTGAACCGGGCAAAGGCCGAGTTCAGTGGCTTCATCTCCCAGGAGCAGAAGCTGCTGCTCAACTATACCGAGCTGTATGCCAACGGCTTGCAGATGGGGCAGGCCCTGCGCAACATCATCCTCGACCCGGCCAATCCCAAGGCCTACCAGAATTTCGACAAGGCCGGCCAGGACATGGACAAGCTGCTGGCGG